>Ga0209589_1004330_pt1 | contig 24570 bp, 11 predicted proteins | sample CowpeawhiteBW_FD_187525 | JGI IMG/M metagenome (GOLD analysis project Ga0209589, IMG submission 187525) | Root nodule microbial communities of legume samples collected from California USA - Cow pea white BW (SPAdes) (version 2) | ecosystem: Host-associated > Plants > Roots > Nodule | place: USA...
TCACATTTACCACTTTGTTTATCATGCATATTAATTAATCCTAGTCGTTGCAATTTCATAACATACGAGGAATTCACATGTCCTAATCTAGCATGCCACATATCATATGAGTCAACGATATAAGCATAAGAACATGATTCATTTATAATTTCTGAAATATTGAGTACAAAGAGACATTGATCACAATATCTCTTCCCCACAAAAAAATTATTTTTTGTCATTACAATCTTGTCATATTCGAATGACACTTTAACCCCCACTTTTCCCAGTAGTGCTATAGAAATTAGATTAACTCTGATAGAGGGCACATGTAGCACATCACTCAAGGCCAGAGTCTTCCCAGATGTGAGTTTTAGAAGAACCTTTCATTTTCCAAGGACTGGAGTTGTCCTGGAATCACCAAGATAAACATGTTCTTCTCCATCTTCTACACTAGTGTAGAAGGTAAAAGCACTCCTATTTGCACAGATGTGCCTGGTAGCACCAGAGTCTACCACCCATTTGCTCATATTGGTCATCAGATTTACTTGAGAAACGACTGCAACTATAGTATCTTCCCCTTGGGCTATATTTGCCCTAGGAGGATTTTCGTTTCTTGCTCTGCGCCTGCACTGAGGTGCATGATGGTTTGGCTTCCCACATACGAAGCAATTACCCTTTTTCTTAAAGACGAGGTTATCCATTGGGACGAGAATTCCGAAAGTTATTTTTCCTTTTGTGATTAGGTTTATTCTCGTACCTTTTTAAAACAGGTTTGCCTTCTACCACATTTGCCTTTGCGGATAATGCTTTGGCCCTTGCAGTAGCACTCTCCTTCCTGTTGGTGTCTTCTATTATGATGTGTGTAATGAGCTCTTGAAGCATCATTTGCTTGTGTCTATGTTTCAGCTGTTGTATATAGTCAGTCCAGGATGACGGTAATTTCTCAATCAAAAGTTCTGAAACAAACTCATTAGGCAGGAGTATGTTCTCTACTTTGATATCTTCAAGTAAGTTGTGATATTCGTTGATTTGAATCTTTATGTCTTTATCTTCGATCATCTCCCAATGGCAGTAATTCCCTATGACGAACCTTTGTCAGACGACATCCTCAACAGTATATTTGAGAATCAATGAATCCCAAATTTCTTTCGCTTCCTTATATGAGCAATACACATCGAACAAATCATTAGACAGGGTGCTAAGTAAGGTGTGTCGACATACCTTGTTTTCATAAGTCCAATGTTCAACTTGTTTGCCACTGGATTTGTTAGGTTTTGAAGATGAGAGAGTCATAGCTACTCCATACATGTCTAGAAGAGTAGACACACGTTCTTGCCAGTGTCAAAAGTTCTGCCCAGAGAATACCTCAATTTTTGATACATCCGGAAATGGTTTCGCGAAGACGGTTTGAGTTCCGAAACTATTTTGATTCTCGAGAATAGTAAAGTTGTTGTTGTTGTTGTCAGCCATAAGTCCTTAAGATTGTTGTAAATAAATAACAAAACACGAACAATAAAGCACTTCCTGAGGCGTGTATATTCACTACCCTTAAGGACTTATCCGCAGTGTGTTGCGCATGCCCCTCAAGATACAACAAGAACTTTTTGGATCTTTCGAGGATCTCAGAACTAATAAGGTACTCTTAGAAGAGTGAATAATTAAACCCAAAATAAGGAGAGGAAAGAAGAACTAGTAGAAGATATAGAAGAAAAGAAAGAAAGCTCAAGTGGTGTCTTTCTAGAGGAGGCAAATGACATCTATTTATAGATGGGGGAGGAGCATGCAAACCCATGGCCAACTGAGAAAGCAACAGTAATCTTTTAAAACCACAATCAAAACAGTTCTTAACATTATGGCCTAATCCAAACTAAAAAATGCAAATTTTATGAGTGCAACAACCTAACATTAAAATTGCCGTTTCACAACTTTTGAAATGGAATAATAACATTTGTTTACAACAAAGGTCTAGACCCATTTATTTATGACCATTTGATAAAAAGATTTATTCTCTTCATAAGAAAGAGGAGATAGAACTAATAAAGAGTACTTTTTCGATTCTTCGTTACACCCTTTCATGAGTTTTCACCTTTGATAGAGTTTACATCTTTCCGACACTCCTTATTTTAATATTCTCTTTCCTTTCTTGTTCTTTCTAACTAGAGATGGCAAATAAACCCGTCCTCGTGGTATTGCCTGAACCCGTTCCTATTTTGACGGAGAATCCCCATATTGACTAGGTATGGGTATGGATAGGGATGGTAAAAATACTCACACCCGCGGATATCTGCGGATAAAATCCGTGGCGGATAGTTACTACCCGAGTAGCGGGAATTTTAATACCCGCTTATAAATGGGTCGGGTACGAGTATCATAGTATCCGTACCCACAAAAAATTAAAATTAAAATTTAATTTATATTTTATTAAGTTAAATTTAATTAAAATTAAAATTAATAGTATATTTTATTATGTCAAATTTAATTATAATTATAATTACAATTTAATTTAATTTATATTTTATTTTTATAATTTTATATTAAAAAATTTATAAAATATTTTTTTTTAAATATTTGCGGGTATCGGGTATCCACGGGTACCCGCAAGTTTAAAAATATTTGCGGGTATTTTTTAAGTGGATACCCGACGGGTAAACAAGCGGGTAGCGAGCGAATTTTTTTTTAGCAGATCGGGTTACGGGTAGGCACTATCCATGCCCGACCCGACCCGTTGCCATCCCTAGGTATGGGTATGGGGAATCTCCGATATTTTCAATTGGGTACGGGGGTGGGGATAGGGATATACATATCCCTGCCATAATACCCGTCCCCACGATATCTCCATCATCGTTTAAATTATTAAAATATTCACAATTAATTAAGTAACCCTATATATATTTTCTATTTTTTATTTTTTTTAATTATTTGGTTTGTTATGAAACTCATTCGCATCTCCAATATATTTTTTATTTCTAACATTTGAATATTTTTATTATTTTTTAATATTTCTATTTATTGTATATTTTCCTTTCACATGAAAATGTTTAATACTCTCAATTTAAGTGTTTAATAACATAAACATTTCATTTACTAGGTAATATAAAAAAAATACTTATTATTATTAATTTTTATTTCATTTGAAGAACTTTTTTGTTTTGCTAAAACAATTTTTGTTATTTCTCAACAATTGAGTATATATGTTGATATTTGAAAAGTTTTCTTAGATCTCTAAGATTTTCATATTATCATACCCTTAATTATACATTTGTTTTCCTTTGTGCGATTACTTTCAATAGTCTCCAAATTGTTTATAAGACACATATTTGTTAAAATTTTAATATTTTTATTTTTTGTTTATTTTCATCATGTAAAATACTATTTCGATATATTTTATCTAATTATTTTTTATTTTCTAACTCATTACAATCATACTTTAGTTTTTTCACTGTAATTGTATACATAATTTTTATTTACTACAATATAAAAATTTAATGTAATTGTCATGAATATTTTTTTATCACCATCCAACATATATTGAAGTTCAAAAGATACAAGATCTATGTTAAAATTTTATTATTTGTTCTTTGCGTCATTTTAATCAAGTGATGTATTATAACTTTTATTAGTGCATAAAAAAGAGATTCATTATAATTTAAAAAATTGAAGTAAACAAACGTTTAAAATATATTTTAATTTGAATATTTTTTCCTTTTACATTTTTATAAAATAATTTTGAATTTTATCAACTAGGTTTCATTAATGTTTGCAAATTTAATAAATATTTTGGTTCTTATGAAATTTTATTTAGTATTCTAATCTAAAATGTAAATAATTATAATTTATTTCAAAGTATTTGATATCGAAAAAACAACCATCCTCCTAAAATTTAATATTTGATAATATTATGTTTTCTTTACCGTAATTTTTTATTATTTTATAAAAATCAATTGAAATTAATATTAAAGTAGTAAGAAAACGAGTACGGATATGAGTACGAGATTATACACGTTACCCGATACAGATGAGGATGAGACAAAAGTTTGATACTCGTTGAGTTTGTGAATGAGAATGAAGATGAATTTTTTTATTAGAATGTGTATGGATAGCGAAACTCGTCATCCCTATTTCTAACTAAACATATCATTAAAGAAAATAATATATATAACATATCAACCAATGATTTGTTGATATATTTTTTTATTAAACTAATTTGATAAAAAAAATAATATAATAACATGTCATTTTGAATGAACAAATCAACATTTTATTTTCATTATTATTCTAAAAGATCAAACAATGAGATCACACTTCCCACCGGTTCAAATCAAGCTGACAGACTAATTTAAAAGAAGAGTCTCAAAGCCTTGATTTTATTTGCACAAATCACTTTCATTACCACATAGTGTAGGATATCAAGGCCTTACTATATAAATAAGATTACTAGCTATCCTCGAATTTTTTATGCAGCAAGCAAATATGGTAAAGAATCTTCCAATTTTCTGGTGGATTATGCTGCACTATAATTAACCTAAGAAAATAATCAGCATCGCGTTCACATATTTGTCGCTTTTTTTTAATGGAAAGGGTTTTGATGTTTTATAAGTGCTATTTTAAATTTCTCTAAAATAAATTAAGAAATGGAATAAATTTTCTTATTTTAATCAAGTATTTATAATTTTTTTATCTTTTTTTTTTCATTTCTATATTATTGTAAATGCATATATGAAAAGTAAATAAAAATTAGATGACTAATAAAAGCATAAATAACAAAAAAAGTAATTAATATTATTTAAAATTTTAAAAATAACAGTTAAATAAAGTTTTAAAAATGGTTAAAAAATCAGACCATTAAAAAAAATAGGAGGACTCGTTCACACGCTACATTCACGTAGAAGATCTACAATTACAAGTTCACAAGAAATCTAACCAAGTACTTCCAACAAGTCAAATTAAACAGAAAACATATGGGACAATTTAATTGCACCCCTGCCCAAAAACTACGGGACACAATGGGGAGAAAAAATGTTCGCGAACCATAGTTCAACTCACATAAACAGATGCCAGAACCTAAATAATAAATCTCATTGCTAAGAAAAGAAAGTCATAATAATCATTGATAAAAATACAACTCCAACTTTATCTTTTCAACTACTTTAGGTACAATTATTGTAATGAAACTTGATGAAGCTACATAAAGAAATGTAATACTAATTTTGGAATACCTAAACGGTTCGTTAAGTATCCAAAAATTCGCTGACAAAAAATCATATAAAATCACAATTTTTACTATGTGTACGCAAGTTGCTATTAATAGTTTCTCCGTTACACTATGTTACATCAAACACCCATGGATAACCTAACCAGCGCAAAATTCCACAAGAATAGAGTTGTTGTAACGTTTGATTTTCCTTTACAGAAGTCTCAACAAATTCTTGAAAGAGCACCATGCAAATTGTCAGTTCTCTCAATTTGTATCAGCATCCACTGTAAAAGCTGATGGTTCAATGTGTTGCATATTCTTTCTTACCTTTCCCTTAGAAAGTATGGCAGATCAGACTTTGGGAAATGGACTCTGGGAGTTCTGATACCAATTCATGTCCTCTATTTTCTGAGGTTCCATTACTACTAATTGAAATATCTGGTGTGTGAAGTTTTCCAAACGGCACACTCTGCAGGTTAAAGGAATTTGAAAAGATATGCAAGACAATCCAAGTTATTTGGGACTTTTATCAGACAAAGAATAAAGATTCCACTCTACTTGATCACTGCTTGAACCATCAGCTGCACCTTTCTTCAACCTTTTCACCAAAGGCATGCAGCATGACTTGGCTTCTTCATCCTTGAAGTTTTGATCGGTGACCTCTATTGAAAATACATAGAAATATAGAATGATTGAATTAATCCCAAAAAGAAAGACTACAGAAGAATCTATTGAACAACTTTATTCCCTATCACGTAGTCTCACAAAAAGTATCTAAAAAGATACTGTGAAAAAACAAATATTTGCTCCCACTCAGTTAAAATAGCTCTTATTTGATTCAAAATTCAAATTTTGATATGCTCTATTTTACAATATACTGCTCTTTAAGAACTACATGCACTGTATTACTAAGCACTGATCGTTCTGTCCATGGTTGACCCAATAGCTCCCTGTTTATGTTGGACAGATTATTAATTTACTTCTCACAAAAGTTAACATAATAAATTCTGCCAGTGCTTACATTGAATTTTACAGGACTGAAAGCAAGCATCATAAGAACATTAAGTGAAACTAGTGGTTTGTACAAGATGTGACAGGATTTTATAAGTACATAATTAGAACATCAGAACAAGGGCCGAGGTACTCTGTAAACCCATTGTATGTACGAGGAACAAAGGCTAAGTACATAAATCATCTACTCTAAATGTCCAAATCTCAGCATAGAAATAAACTACATCGTCTATATATGAAGGCCCATAATCAAAATATACTCTCTCACTCACCCCCTACCCCAGCCCCACCCAAGGATAGTTTGAAGTTTAAATTAGAGTATTTTACACACCCAGGCTTCAATAACTGCCATTAAAACATTATTATTCCAAAAGAAATGTCATGTGCAAATTGACTCTCTTAATCCGTTTTCAGTACATGTTAAAAGGAATTACAAGCACTATTTGAAATTATTTCAATTTTCTTAAAAAATCCTAAATACAATGTGGTTATGCAATTAAAAATTAAAAAGAATATTGACTGCAGAACTGATTCAGAGATAAGAACGTAACAGAGATACACAAATAACACATTAAGTTATATATATCATGCATAAACACAAATAGAACATAAAGTTATACATATCATGCATAAATATGAGAATTATGACATAGGTTTAATTTTAATCCATAGTTATTTCTATCTGGAAAACATGTTTCCTTTTTTCTTCACACAAGGATATACAATGGGAAAAAAACACAAAGTACCATTATTGCTACAGTTGCAAATAGATGAAGTCCATTGTCATCAATAGTGGTGTAAATGAGTTCCACTGTTTGTGGTTTATTCAAAGTCTGGCTCATAAACAAACAAACACAAACTTAAAAGTTAAGGCTTGATTTAAGTGAGTCATGCTCAACTCAAGATTATGGACTCGAATTAATAGTTTTAAGTAGTTCATATTTGTATGTATTACCTAACTACTTAAATAGTTGTACTCTTATTTAGTATTTACAAGGAAAGTCATAATTCTGTACATTATTAACTTATATATAACTCAATAAATCAAATTTTAAGTGGATAACTGTGCCGTCCGGCTTTGTGATGCTCAAATTGAACATGATCCTAATTTTAGGCTCTTGGCCTTCAAGGCTTGAGTTGAGGGGGCTGTATACCGTATGGTCTCACTGGTCTCACTGACTTGGTTATAGGCCGACCTCAAGGATGATTCAAGGATGGATTCAGGCACGTACCTTAGATGACATTTCCTTCCACATGGTAAAATTTTACTTAGATTGGCAATAGGCCAACCTCAGACTTTTAGGGCTTACGTGTAGTGCTATGCTTGCAGTCGAGCTCAGATATTTAAAGACCCATGAAAGATAACTAACCACAAAAAGCACAGTATATGGCAGGTGCTATTCTCTGCGATGTTAACGTAGGGTGAGGTTTCCTAGTTGGCATTACCTTGCTTAGCAAGGTCCATCACCAGAAAAGGGAGGACGTTTTTAACAGTAATCTCATCCATGAATAACCCGAAACATCTTGTGCAAAGGAATGGGAAAAAAAAAAAACACTTTGAATGCTTTTGGCTTAAGAACATAATAACTTTAGCTACAACAGTAACAACGAACTTTCTTAAAATTATTTATACCATTTTCATCATCAAAAATTTCTTTTACAGATTCTAAGTCATTATTATGAATATAAAATTATATTTTGATACAACTTTACTTCACTTGCTAACATGAAAGTATCTATTGATAATTGAATACTAATTAACGAATACAATTATTTAAAGTTAAATCCAATTGAAAAGATAATCAAGCCATGCACAAATTAAACTACGCCAAGCTCAAGCTTTAGTTTTTTCATTCTTAAATAACGTAGCTAAACTTCAGTTATCTCTTATTGTCATGAGTCAGTCCCGAACTGTAAGTGCTCAACTCGATTATTTAACACCCCTAGTCATCATCAACAGCAGCATAAAGACATTCATTGGCTAAATATTTTTCACCTAGTGCAGTCTAGGGAGGGTAAACTTCTACAATCTTACCACTGCAAGCAGAGAGATCATTTCCAGGATTTTAACCTATGACCTGCAGCCAGATCGCAACTTTACCATTGTGCCAACTGCCAAGGAACACCCTTTTGCCAGTAACAAAATATTTTAAAAAATATTAACTTCATAATATAACTAGTAGTCTATAACAACAGATCCTCAACCAAGAGTACTACAAGCCATCATTGATAAGTTTTTCCAGCAAGTAAACCCAAAACTAACTGATACAGAGCTTCCTTTGTCATTTGGTACAAGACAGATCATTTAGACCCCATAAAAACTGAGAAACTCCATGTTCTATGAACTTGAATAACTGACCAAAATAATTTGATAATGTTACTGCTGATTGATACAGGTATTTTGAGAGAGAAAGGAAACAATCTGTATATATATGAAAGCCATGTACTGAAGGATCAACAAATTATGGGGTGATAGAAAGTATCACATTCTAGCTTACAGGATAGCCAATGTGCATTAAAATTAAAAGAAATAAAAATGAAGGTACCTGTAGTACTGCAAGCCAATTCTAATGTTGAACTTCCTCTTGCATAAATTTCCTTATCACAAAGCAATCCATGCTTGCAGTTGATAGGCTCTCCCAAACTACAGCCTCTATCCACAGATGTAAGTTCAAATTGACTTCCTGTAAGAACATGAGAATCAGCAGTGCTCTCAAACAAAGGTGAAATTCTTTCAAGGTTGATCCTCTTCTGGCAGGCATCTTGTAGAGCCACGGTCTGAAAGCAACAAAAGATAATAAAGCATAATCGTGCAGGCAGATGTACAAAAGTTATCACATCCACACCACAGAGATGATGTTTGAATTTATGTCTGACCTGCTTAGGCATATTATGTGAATTTCGCAAAATTCTATACTGACATGCTTCATCTGTGCTATTTTTTATGCTCCAACAACGTAAACGAATAGAACGATGCAATTCATTCACAAATGAGGCTTCTAAAGAACGAATATATAGACTGTGCTGCTGATCCGTCCATCTAGTTGACTGATCCTGGAAAAAAGTTTGAGCTTAGTATGTCCGTGCCAACTAAATGAAGAGAAATTTTTCCACCTTCACTAGAAATCACGAACATGGAATACAATTTAAGATTGTGAATTCAAACTATCATATTTATCAGCAAACAAATAAGTTTTTATAAATAGCCTTTGAAAATAAGTCATGTCAAGAACCAAGCGATTTAAGTCCATGTAGGAACTAAATTAGTTGCTATACAACTAATAAATTTTTATTATAATTCCAATAACAATGTCTAGACAATCTGAAAACTAAGAGCCAATAAAAAGTATTTAAATGACGCTTCATCTGAATTAAATCCCTCATTATCTTTAAGTTTTTGCTGCACATACTAATTGACGTGCCAAGGAGAAAAGGGACACCAGAAAATATCTCCATTTAAAGAGTAGATACACACCAAAAGCACACCCGTTGCCGCTACTGAAATCATATGCGAAACCACGGATGCTAAACGGTATAAACAATTTTGGACAAAAGAGAAAACAAGCACTTTTTAAGAGGCCAAACATAAGAGATTGAAGAACAAAGTTGATTTCAAAGTGTCAGCATCCACCGTCAAACTCAAATCTTACAGAAGAGAAAACTGTCTGCAAATTTATAACACGATTATCAATTTCAGTTACTTGATGCTATTCATCATATCAGTACAATTACTCCCCCTCCTCCCCCGGTTTCAGATTTCAGATATTCTCAACTAATTAATTGCAGAATTTAACCAACAAATATCAGATACTAGCCAGTGAAAGCATGCGAAGCATAACTGCGCGCTTAAACACCAAAAAGAAAAAACGCAGAAGCACCAAAAAGACCAGGAATTCAAATAGCTAATTACAGGCACGTTCCCGTTCGAGCTACGCTAAAAACTTCTAAGATCAACCCCTTAACACAAGCTCCGACCACAAAATCGAGAAACAAAAACGAAATAAAAAAATCCGTTACGATGTTGGCAAGAGGAATTGGAAAAGGAGTGAAGTTACCAGAAGCGGAGCGGGCGCGGAATGAGACGAGAAGTCCTTGGACGTGTCCTCGACGGTGACAGCAGAGGAGTCAGAGGTGGAGCGAGTGAGGTACTCAGGCAATGGTTCCGGATCGGAGAAAAGCGGCGGCGAGAGGTGGCGACGGAGATCGTGCGGTTCCATGGAGCGTGATCGGAATTTCAGCGGAGAAGAAACCCTCTGTGTTCGGTTGAGGGGAAGAGAGGGTGTATGCGGGGAAGGAAAAAGGCTCCACATGGCTTCGCTTTTACACGTGTCAGTGCCATCGTTGGGGTGCCACGTCATCCGGCAGATAATATCTTGGGGTAATGTGAGCCAGATATTTTGAAGGGTCGTTGAAGAGAGAGAATGGGGATTCTGCGCATTCATTGGCGCGTGCAACTCATGCCCTATTTTATCGTATCCGCGCATCCCATGCGCGTAACTTGTTTCCAACTCGTCATTCATCAACTCAATTTTCACTTTTTCTACATATGGAAAAATTGGGTTATCATAAGCATTTATATATATATATATATATATATATATATATATATATATATATATATATATATGGGTTAAGTATGTTTTTAGTCTCTCAACTTTGGTCTAAAATTGGAATTCGTCCCTGATCGAAACTTTGATAAATTTTGGTTCCTAAACTTTAAAAATGAATGAATATAGTTCTTTTAACCCAATTTTGTTAACTTTTTTCTAAGTTTCGAAAGCATTTCTCAATAATTATTGGAGTTGTTTACGCCATTTGACACATTCTCGACTCAATATTTACTGAGATATGCGTTCGAAACGTAAAAAAAATTAACAAAAATTGGGTTAAAAAGACTATATTCATTCATTTTTAAAGTTTAGGGACCAAAATTTATCAAAGTTTTAACCAGGGACGAATTCCAATTTTAAGTCAAAGTTCAGAGACTAAAAACATACTTAACCCTATATATATATATATATATATATATATATATATATATATATATATATATATAATTTATATTTGAATTTGTCATGTATAAGTTAAATTAAGACTAAGATAAAAACAATAATCAAAAGGAATACATGGCTAATAAGATTTAAATATGAGCCATAGCTCTTTCATATTTTATTCATAGAATAAATATTCAAATATTTGTCTTGTATTTATATTTATATTTGTGTGAGTATTCGTTATGCGGATATTTGTATATATTTTTAATAACCACTAATATCTATAGGTACCTATAGATATTTATAAAAGAAAAATTAATATTTAACCATATGTTTTAATAATAAATTTAAATAAAAATATAATGCATATCATTTATAAATTTCAAACAAAATGTAAATAACTCATTTAAATAGTATTGAATGTCAATTTACAAAAAGATGAAGATTTTGTGAGACCAGTTGATCAAAAATAACTCATTCAAAATTAATGTGTTATTGTTTTAATCATTTTTTTAATTTAAATTAGAGTATAGTGGGTATAGATATCCACGGATACGGATACTATAATAACCATGCCCGTCTCGTTAACATTCGGGTATAAAAAATATCCGTACCTGTTATCCGTAAGTATATTCATTTATGATATCCATTTCCTATCCACTGTGAGTTTTATCTGCAATGACTGCAGATACGAATTTTGTTGACATCTTCAATTGAAATGTTCGAGAAATAATATAAGTTTACCTTTCAATCAATTTAGAGTTAAATTTTTTATGCAAGTGAAACACACTAAGTTAAATAAATACATAATCTCTATATTTTAACTAAAATGTTTCTGTATGTTTGTTGACATTTTGAATAATCTAAAATTTGACTGTTTTAATTAACTTTATATAATCTTGGCCCAACCTAATTTATATCCTTAAAAAACACGCCCGGATTAGTTTAACGAAATGATATAATATAATACAATCTAAACTTTTTCTAACCTGAATAACATAAAAAAATATTTTCATAAACACAATTTGAATTGTGGAATTGCTAAAAGCATCCATGTACATATGATATTTTGCAACTATCTTATCGATTATGAAAAAGAACGAACAAACTTTTTCTCTTCTCTACCTTTACTTCTATTCATGAAAAAGACAGAAATAATTGTGATATGATTCATCCCCAATTTTTTATTTTCCAGAGAAGGGAGAAATAAATTTTCATTTTTCTGTTTCCTTTCTCGTGTCCCTTGCACTACCTGTTAACCTGTCAATGATTGAAAGTGGATTTCTCTGGCCAATTATGTTTCAAGTCTCTCTTCAACGAAGTTACAAACATATATATTATATATCTAACGGTTGATTGGTCAATTAATCGTAATATTTCTTTTATCAGCAAATAATGGTGATATCACTCAATGTTAACCAAGATTGATAATGTTAACTTAATATTGACCAATTTTAATACCAAAAACACTTAATTGACACTAATCAATCTTGTGATCAGTTTAGTCAAATCATTAAATATAATATTCAGTATTCTTTTAGCGATAAAACAAAATGTTTCAAAAAGTTATAGTACAATATAGGATCATAGTAACCTCAAAATGACAGTACATTATGATTTAGAAAAAAGAAACTAGGTTTTGTTTAGGAATATAATTTTTTTTCTTGCAAATTGTTGTTTTTTACATATTTTGTTTAAGTATGGACCAATTCCCTCCCGCATCTTAGTTTGCAATTCCCTGCAATTTTACTTTGTGTTTACCATCTTCCTCTGCGTCTCAAGAGTTTCTATCTTCGGTTTGCATCATAGGAGTCAGTGTTTCCATCTTCATTTATGTCACTGCGTCTACACCATCTCGTCTTCATTCGTTTGTTTGTGCATATGTTCGTGTGCTTACAATGCGTCTTTCTCTAAACACTCTTTGGCCTCTATGTTCTTCACTATTTAGTCCTCTTAATTGTGATTCTTGTAAATTTTGTTTTCTTATTTCCCTCCATCATTGACGCCTACTCTTAATCTTGTTTTGCCTTATCCTAATTATGGTTTTGCCTTGTTTTGGTTAATTTGTTTGAATTTAGGGTTTGCACTTTTTCTCTCCCTAACTCAGTGTCACATATTTTGTTCTTCTACTATCATTTTCTTTTATATTTAAATAAGAGGGTTTGAAAGGTAAAAATAGTTTTGTTATTTTAAAAAAGGCATTATCATTGTTTAGCAAGGAGAGTTGATATGCCACGAGAGTTGTTGATATAGCCCATTGATTTATACAAATTTTGGATTTTAAAAAAGGCTTTATCATTTTTGAGAGGTTTATGATTTACACAAATCATAATAAAATTTTCACCTTTACATTTTCCTTCTCTTATTTTTTTTCATATGTTCCCTCCTATTCTTTTCTAAACCTTTGTCATTTCATTTTCCTCCCACATCTTAGTTCGCAATTCCTTCCCATTTTACTTTGTGTTTACCATCTTCCTTTGCGTGTCAGGAGTTTCTATCTTCGGTTTGCATCATAAGAGTCAGTGTTTCCATCTTCGTTTATGTCTTTGCATCTTCACCATCTCATCTTCATTTGTTTGTTTGTGCAGATGTTCATGTGCTTACGGTGCGTCTTTGTCTAAACACTCTTTCGCCTCCATGTTCTTCACTATTCAATCTTCTTAACTATGATTCTTGTGAATTTTGTTTTCTTATTTCTCTCCATCATTGAGTCCTAGTCTTAATCTTTTTTTGCCTCATCTTAATTATGGTTTTGCCTTGTTTTGTTTAATTTGTTTGAATTTAGGGTTTGCATTTTTATCTCCCTAACTCACTATCACAAATTTGGTTCTTCTACTATCATTTTTTATAAATAAGAAGGTTTGAAAGGCAGAAATATTTTTTTATTTTATTCAATGGATTTGTAGCGCGTTATCATTGTTTAACGATGTGAGTTAGATGGAAATTGTCATCCATTTGACTAAGTGACTACCGGTTGGGTATTGGATGCTGTTACAAATTCTAGACTCACTAAACCATTTCATTGTTTTTAATTATATAAAATGGGCTTTCAATTTTGTTATGAGTTTTTTTCTCAAACATTGGAATAAATTATTCATGCATGAAGGATCTTTGGCTAAGTGGATAAGAATATTGTGTTTTTTTTTTTTCCAAAATAGGCTAACAAATTGTATAATGGATACCATATGCTGAAGTGATTTAGTTGCACTGTTTTGGTAATTTTAGTATCACAATCATGAGGATTTATTCATATTGTTAAGACATTGTTGAGTTCATTTTCATTCTTATCTTCCTACTCGCCATCCCAATATTTATTTGGCCTTTCGTTTTAATATCTTTAAAACTTTTAATATCTTTAGAACCAGGGAAATGCTCACCCCACCCAAGAACAAATATTTGGTTTAGTTTTACATAGATGTCTTCCAGTTCCTTTGGTCACAAGCATAATCTCGTTTATAGTAACTGAGAGTGTGGTTGGCCTGGGAAATTCATCATACACACAATACTGCATATTTGTTTGGTGTTATATAAGTATTTTTCATTTGTGCTTAATATTTTTCTTTTATCATTTCAACAAATTGGTGACGCAAATGAGCTTGAGTCTCCTTTGCATCTAGTGTTAGCAACATTTAGTGTGTTTATGATGTTTTTTAGGATGAAAATATATTTAGTCTATTATGAAATTTGAGTAATTATGATCTAAGTTGTAATTACATTTTGATTTAACTTACTTTTATGTTACAATGGTGATTTTGAGAATGAAATGTTTTAATAATATATATTTCAGCACTGTGGTAAAAGTTTGTCATGTCTTTTGTCACAATGAAAGTATTTAAAGGAAGTTTACAAATAAATATTGTTAAACAAAAACGTAAGCACCTCAAATGGTGACATACATTGTCATATATAAGAGTTTTTAATTACTAACAAATTATTGTATTTAGGAGAATAGGAACAAGCAAAACGAAGTAGTAAACCCACAAAATAAATAATTTAAACAAATGAGGTTTAAAATCTCTATAATATAATCGCCAAATTGAAGAGGGTATTAACCCCTACAAAAAATTGGAAAAAGAGGAGGTTTTAAATCTCTACAATAAAATAATTACAAATAAAGAATGTTTCAAATCTTCACAAGATAATAGTTGTAACGTCCCTACTGGACATTACTTAAATAAAATAAATAACTAATAATAGAAAAATGATGTCATAATTTTATTATCCCCAAACGTGGGAAAAATTTGAATTTCATACAACACGCTAAAATTCAAATTTAGCAAAATACATAAAAAACCATAATCATTTTACAATGTCTCAAAATAACCGAATGAAAACTAAAAATCGTAAATGATTATAATGCAATCCCATGCTAGTCCCCTCTTCAGCACTACGCATCAACAGCAACACCTGCAATATCATCTGTTCTCGTGTAACAAGTCACATGATCATCGCCAAACACAAACATAAATGGTGAGCTCAGAAATAATTAACATATAAGTTAATAAAATCAAGATGCACCCAAGAATGTTATTCTATTTAGTTCTTGGCCAAGACCTTGATTCTCCAATGTTTTTCAACCTACAGGTCACACAAATAATTGACCATGGACTTAGGATATATGATGCTCCCACAAATCTGCCCGCTCGTGGTCCTACCTCTACGAACCTCCTCGCTCGTAGTCCAACTCTACGGACCTCCCCGCCCATAGTCCAACTCTACTGACCTCCTTGCCCGTAGTCCAACACACGTGATCCACTAGCTACGAACCTCCCTACTCACAGCATCTCTCAAGTGTGAGCACGGAACATACGAACCTTCCCGCTCGTATCTCACACAAGAGTATCAGGATATGAACCTCCTCGCTCATATCATTACGTGTTCACCACAATCCATGAACCTACCCGCTCATGGCATAGCATCTCTTAATCCAAGTCTTACATCACAACACACCAACGCATACAAGAATACCCACTACCTGTAGCCAGGCGCCAAGTAGTAATCAGACCCATTATCTTAGGGTCTATCGCCTGTGGGGCACACCTCACCGCCAGGCGCCACACGTTGCAGGGAGCATCCCTGATAGCCTATCGCTTGGCGACCCCTCCTGTATCGCCAGGCGCTATATCAGTAACGCGCCAACTACTATTTTTAGCACCTAAACCAGACCATAGTTTAATCCAATTCATTCCAATGCAATAACAACCATTCTCAAATTATTGCTTAACTCCAGACCCATACTCACATCACCTATATTTCAATCTTTTATATTTACCATGCAAGTTTACCCAATTACTTCAAGACGGACACTGTAAAATAAACATCACCAAGTCATCATCACATACCACACCTAATCCGCACCAGTTTTGATCACAAATCCTACCAAAAAATTCAGCTTGTTTAAACATCATACACTTATCCCCTCTTTTTAGCATTTCACTCCATTCTTCCACCTATATATCCAAAGTCACAAATTCTCACATTAAAGCATCTAAATTCTCAACACTTCTTAATCAATACTCTACATCTTCTCTTCTTATCTCCAACTAATTAAACCACCAAGGCATATTCCATACTCATTACCAAGTCACTTCTAACATAGCCCACCACCCTACTACTCACATTGCCTCAATCACAATGAATTCTTATGCACTAATTCTTCCAGTTTTATTAACCTAATTTCTATTCCAATTCACTCCACTAAATCTCTCTCACAACCAACCAATTCAAGGCACACAAACTACCTCTATACCAGTCATTGCCTGGCGGCAAGCAGGGTGCTACCAAGCGGTATGTTAACACCTGGGTAAAAACCCCAAGTTTCTGTACCTACGAAGAACTAGAAATTTCCAGAATTTGATCTAGATACTAATTGCACCAAAACACAACAATTCGCACATAATTTATCAAACCAACACCCAATAATATTATTCTTTACACATCATACAACCCTTGAGCTATGAAAAGACAAATTACAGCTTTTGCACTTCCAAACCTAACCTCTACTCTTGGTTACTCATACTTAACTACTCCAAAGCACCTTCATAACTCCAATTTCATAATTTTTATACATTTATCACATACAAAATTCATAGGATTATATTTCAGAAGTCGCAAAGACTCCTTCACCAAACAACACACCAAAACCATCATTGTCAATGTCGCGCCGCCAGGCGGTTCATATCAAAACCCAGAAAACAAGAAAATTTGATGCGTCGCCTGGCATCATATTTATGACCGCCAAACGGTTTCTGGGCGGAAACTCAGAAATTCACGAAAACAGCGTATACAAAAAGGGATTTCATGCAATTTTGATCACAACAAAGCACAGTATATTATACACGAATAAAACATACGAAAGCAGCTCCCCTTACTTGTTAATCCTTGCTCAAATTTGAAATCCCAAGCTTATTCTGTGATCCACAAGAGTCCTCCTTTGTTCCCCCACCAATTTAGTCTGCATTCTCTATGTCTATGTTATAGATGGTTGTTCTGATCATCTCCTTTCAGAGTGCACTCAAAATGGCAGTTTACACACTCCTACCACTCCTTTCTATCATAATTACTAGAGTAATAATCTCCATTTACTCTCTAAAATGAAAAGTTAATTAAAGGAGATGGCTATTCATTAGTCATTAACAAGGTGTTTCTCAGCCCACTAGGCTGCCCTTCTTGGCAGCTAGGGTTCCTCTGTCATTTCATATTCACGCCAAAAAGAATTTGGCAAAAAAAGAAAGCTTAATTCATTCTTAGCAAGGTTTGAACACACAACCACTCAATTACAAGGTGCACAATCAATTCAACTAATTCATGTTTCGTGATAATTCCTACACCTTTAGGAATTTAATACCACGCACCAAGGTAAAATATATTACTAAAACAACAAACAATTTTGGCATACATAAGACTTAAACTTATGTCCTCTCAACATAACTAAGTACTCTCAACCACTTGAGCTAGTACTTTTCCACATCATAAAGACTAATAATTAATGTCATAAATACTTCCATTAGCCGCATTTATTAAATAATTATTTAAATTCTCCAGATCTTACAATAGTCACCAATATGAGAGGTTAAAACCCTCCACAATATAAAATAGATACGAGAGGTCATCAAAAACCTTCACAAGAAGGGTGTGGAGAATATATATGTGGAGGTCTTAAAAACCCCACAAATTAATTTGCAGAGGGTAAAAACTGTTGCAAATTAATTTGCAAAGGGTAAAACCACCCGTAAATTGAAATAAAAACTTCTACAGAATAACTTTTTGTTTTATAGTGTCAAGTGGCCTAAAGGAAAGCTAATGCATATGTATGTTCAAATAACTAATATATGAGTGCGTAATTTTTTGAGAATGTCATAATTGAGATACTTGAGCTTGTATTTCAATACTTATGTAGAATGTATTTAATTGATGTATTTTAAATTAGATTGAATTGTTTAAGCTAATATATACCTAGGATGGTTATCCCGAGCCAATTTGTGATTTGTAATATTAAATATAAGAATCCATTACTAAAAGGATATAATTTTGCTTCATCGATAGTCTAAATTATATAGATTAGGACATCAGGTGGTGAAAATCTCACGGAGAGTTTTTGTACTATTGATACACATTTGTGGATGTAAAATTATTTGTACAATGAACTTACCTTACCTTAACATTTGGAGTGAAGGTCTGCATGTAGGTAAGAAGTACTTAGTTTGAGTCAAGTGTCAGTATCTAGTGCAAACTATTTAATACAAGTATTTTGAAAAATATATTTTATATGGTATAAATTGTATCCATTGGATGCTTAAGTCGTAGATCTAAAGTGTTTTAGAATGGATCAAATAGAACTTGTTGAACCTTGTTTTGTGATATATTTGTGTTATGATTTGTTTGTATATTGATCTTTTTTTTTTTTAGGTTATGCTTCTTAGGGGTTCTTTGTATGACTTTTTTTGTTATAGTTGTTATAAGTACATGGGAAAATGACACTACATATTCAAGAGATAATAATAGATTAGCTTAAATGATTTCATCATATATATATATATATATATTATATTATGTGTTTACATATATGTATATATTCTTTCATATATTTGAAATAATTTGGTTTGCAAGTCTACCATAAATAAGTTACAACTAAATTAACTAAATTATGTATATGTGTGGGTAAGTAAAATGTAACAGTTAATATAAAAATTGAAGATAAAAAACTAAGATAAAGATATGGGTTGTGTAAATAATGAAACTTGTTAATGATTATTTAAACATGTAATGATGTAAATGAAGAATTTGTATACTAAAAAAATTAGAATCCAATTTGATTCAAACGCTGATCTTGTGTACTTGGAGACTTCAAAAGCATGTAGAAGGTATTGAACCATTAATTTACTTTCTAGAAGGTATGAACTTGAAGGGGAAGAAGATTGCAATGCTCAAAGAACTTAGTTGCGCCTATTGTTTCAACCCAATCATCAGGACAACCAAATGCAAATAATTAAAGAAAAAGAAAGTAATTTTTTCATATAAAAAATGATAAACCCACGATTAGTGAAAATTGTTGATTGTATTTTAACCATTTTGTTTCATGGTTTTGTTTATCTTTAGCTTTTTAACACAAGTTTGCTAAAATAGTTTTCTTTTCATACATTCCATCTTTGTAAGTATTTTTTTTCTACAATAAGGTATGTTCTTTTTTCTTTAATATGAAAGATATATATTCAGTCATACATGTTTCCTTCATCTCTTTCTAATCCATGTTCTCTATTCTTCCTTATATGCTATTAGAGCATTTTTAGTTTTTCATGAACATATAGAGCATCTTTAATCTTATCTCGAAGAAACTCCATTTTTTTTGCTTGAGATTTAACAATACAAAAGCCAAAATGGAATTCAAATAAATCATGATTATCCTTTGAAATTTGAGATACACAAAATATTTTTCTTTTCAATTAAAGGAACATGAACGTGATTATGCTAAGAAAAATTCATATTAGAATCAATTTGAGTGATGGTAGAATGTCCTATATCTAATATGCTAAGGCTTTTATCATTTTCCGTATGCACACAATCTAATCCATTATAATCTTTCTTAACAACCAAATTAGTAACATTAGGAGTCAAAAATTATTGGTAGCCCCTATGTCTAGGTACCAAGAATTATCTAATGTATTTAAGTTGGTAGTAAGAACCATCCATTGTATTTAAGTTGGTGGTAGGTAAGAATAACTTGAACAATGATCTAATTAGTGCTAAATGTGGGTACAAAAGGTTGATTTAGACTTGGTTCAATAAGATTCTCATCAAAATGGTGTCAATAATTAAAAGCATTGTGACCCTCTCCGATGCTATTGGGAACCTTAACCAAAGTTGGATCTGCCACCATGACTTTCTCTTTGACAATCACATCCTTCACTGATTCAATTGTTGTGAGTGTCTCAATAATATGCTTGATTTTAATGAGATAATTTTTGATTGAGCTATAGTTAAAATTTTAATTGTTTGGTTCTAAATTTTGTTTGAGATGCAAAATATGAGTGCTAGATTTGCAAAATTTTGAAAGATCAGATACATCCAACCACACGAACCTTGAATTTGGCATCCATTAACTCTAGTAACCACGATTTTAGCAGATTGTCTTGTTATTCTTAGTTTTCATATTATGGATTCAAAAAAATCTTTTTGTTAAAAAATTGGCCAGTATGTTGAATATGTTTCTTGAGAAACCCTTTGATCATTGATTCTACATGTTGCATCTAGGTAAGAAAGTTATCATGTGAAAGTTTGAAAGAGGTCACGTAGGAGAAAATGTGCGATATGAAAAATGATGGCCATGGAAAAAGATCACTTTGGCCAAACTAATATTGTGGCTTACTCTTTCAATCATCTTATACCCTCAACATCACAAGTTATTATGATGAAAACTATGCATCTATTTCTCTTGACATGAAGTCCATATCAAGTTTTCTATCTTCTTGGGAGATTACATAGGTTAATGGCGTTAACGATTATTCCGAAAATGAAAGTAAAATATTTTAATAAAATGACACCATAATTCATTAGATTGAGGTAAAAGTATTTACTATCTCATTATTTGTTCATTTTAGTAAAAAACACCTTTATTCAACCACGATTTATCAACAACAAATGCAAAGTTCTCTCTTGTTCCTTCTCACAAAGTAATATAACACAAGTTTGTCAAAAAGTTCTTAAGATGTTCATAATAATTCCATGAGTCAAGCTTATTCACTTAATAAATATTTTAGATCGTAATAGATGAAATTTGTTTATGAGACAATAATAACTAGAGGGAGATCTATTGCAGAAGATTCTCTAACAAGTAAAAATGTTAGAAATTTATAGAATATACAAGTATTGAAATGAGTGAGGAAAATTGAGTATGTACACTCTATATAGTTGATACGTATTTTCTAACTTGTTAGGTCTTTGAATAAAGATAATTAAAAGATAAAGTTAATTGCTAAGTATATATAGTTTGATAGATAAGATAATAAGTCAATTATAATTGATTGTTGTTATTGTTTATTATTTGAGTTGTTAGGATATTTTGTTATCTATAATTAATTATAAATATATCTTCAAATATCTTAGTATATTAAGTATTTACCTTGGAGCCCTACATTGATTTGTAAAGTGACCCTTTTTTTGACAATTCCAACAAGTGATATTATTTCAGAATTTTGGTTGTGATCTCCCTCTAGACTTTGATCTGCCTCGGCCTTGATTACGACCTTTCTGGCTACTTTTTCCTCTAGTTTTAGTACTCAATGTTGAACTAGAACTAGAACTGGAAGATTCCCCTGAACTTTTCCTACGAACATCTTCGCTTAAGATCAAGATACAGATGTTATCAAGCTTCAACTTGCTATTACTTGCAGAATTACTAACTGTAGTAACAGTTGCACTCTAACTTTCTGGAAGAGATGATAATAAAATTCATGTTTTCACCTCATCATCAGATGTTATCTGCACTGATGTCAACTGCGCAATAATTGTATTAAATTCACTAATATGTTTAGTAACCGAGTTACCTTCACCAATTTGTAGGTTGACTAGTCTGTAGATGCCTTCTCATACATATTTGACAATGCCTGCATCAAATCTACGGTTGTTTTCTCGTTCATGATATTGAACGCAACATTCTTGGCTAATGTCAATCAGATCACACCAAGTGCCTGCCGATGTAACAACTCTCATTCTGACTGCTCCATGTCGGTTGGCTTCTGCCTTGTTAAGGGTAGATATAACTTCTTCTGATACAGGTAGTCCTTTATCTACATCTTTCAGAACCCGAAGTCATTGCCATCAAACTTCTCAATCCTCACCTCCCTTTCTTCTAATGCCATTGCTCCTGCTGCTTTGAAGAAAGCTCGTACTGCTTTGACGACAACTTTTGTTACTTTTGAAGAAAGCCCCCACTACTTCTCTAAACTGAGATTCACAAGAAGAAAAAGAAATCAAATCTTTTCTGATGTGGAAGATTAGACAATGCTCCAACCATAGAGCATACTAAGAAAAATGACAAAAATGATTCTTGATACCAATTGTTAGGAGCAAGGCAATAAAAGAAAGAATAAATGAGAGAAAAAATAAACGACACAAGAGTGTAATGTGGTTCGGCGTACAATGTATATGCCTACGTCTACAATTACAGTAGAAAGTATTTTTATTTCTCTGTATCTCAAGCTTTACAAATGGTCTCCTATATAGTAAAATTAGGGCTGGGCAAAATTAATTAAACTGATCCAAATTGCCAATTAACTATACTATATTAAACTAAATTTATTGAACTATTTAAAGTAAAAATTGAACTAAATTATTTAATAGTTTAGTTTTAAAAAACTAAACCATTGAAAGTGCAGTTCAATTAACTACTATGGTAACTTAAACTACTTTGAGTGTGAATTGATTTGAGTGCTCCAAAACTCCTGAGATTCGCTCAATTGGCCATGCTCACGCTGCAATGCGCCAAGGACCGGTGGTGATTAACTGAGAGCTCCTAAACTATTGATATTATTAGAAGGCATGATGATATGAAAGGAAGGTGTCTCGTCTTAACCAATAAACTCTTTCATGTTTCGTTTAATTAGGGTAGTTGAAACAATTTTTTTTACACCTATTTCTTTGTTATCCTTTATTTTTTATTATTTTTTAGATATACAAATATTCACTTTTATTTAAACCATTTCATCCTGTAAAAGATGTATTGGTATCAAATAATTCTTTCCTAGTAGTTAATGCAACCAGAAACTTCACAAACTGTGTGAAACCTACAACAAAAGAGTAAATTAGAACTTCAATGGATTTTTCTCTATTTACATTCACCCTCTTTGACTTATTTTTACTGTAATGTTTTTCAAATTATATAGTATATGGTGTATGTAGTTATTATTTACATAGGATATATCTCTTGTTATATCTCTATATTTTTTAACGGTTGATAAATGTATACTACTAAAATTATACTAATTTAACTTGCATTAATTTAATTAAGGTGCTGTGATTTAAAAATAAAATTGATATTATATTTTTTCATCATAATTAATTAATAATTATTTTCACTTCATCACAAAATTGAAAATAATAATGATTATATATATTTAACAATATATTATGTACTATTTGAATGTGATACCATTGACATATTTTTTAGATATATAATAAATCAATAGTTATATTAATTCAACTAAAACACTTTTAATCTTGAAATAATAAAATAGGTATGGTCTCATGAAAACATATGTTTATATTATATATATATATATATATATATATATATATATATATATATATATATATTTTATGCTTTTTAGTTTTTTTGTTGTAGCACATACTTTGCACAATTCAATAAATTAAGCATGAAATAGAAATAGAAGATGCTTTTTAAATATAGTGCAGTTTGAAAAGAGTTTAATTCTGAATAGTTTAGTTCAGTTTATATTGCAGTTCAATTCAGTTCAGTTCAATTAAGTTCAGTGCAGTTCAGTTTGTTAGAATAAAAAACAGTTCAGTTCATCTGAACTATTTTTCAATTTAGTTCATCTGAACTATTTTTCAATTTAGTTCATCTGAACTATTTTTCAGTTCAGTTCATACGAACTATTTCTAGTTCAGTGTAGTTTTTAATAGTACAATGCAGTTTAGTTCATTTTGGCCACCCTAAAAAAATAGAGAACCATATCTCACCGTCCTAAATGATGTGAGACTAAATCAAACACCATAATACTAACATTTACTGTTGGAAGGGGGAGCCTTTCATCCATAAATGAAGAACAGTTTTGATGATGTCTACTGATCTAGGATAAAACATAGCTTGGTCCAGTTAGGATATGCATTAGGCAATTAGCTTCTCTTTATCAAATGTATTTCAGGCCTGCT
>Ga0209589_1004331_pt1 | contig 24569 bp, 21 predicted proteins | sample CowpeawhiteBW_FD_187525 | JGI IMG/M metagenome (GOLD analysis project Ga0209589, IMG submission 187525) | Root nodule microbial communities of legume samples collected from California USA - Cow pea white BW (SPAdes) (version 2) | ecosystem: Host-associated > Plants > Roots > Nodule | place: USA...
CCGTCGCCGCTCTGGACCGGATAGAACCGTAACCGTCGTCACGTTTGCTCATTTGTTTGCGAATTAATGAGCAAATCATCTCACCCTCAAGCGCTATCCGGAAAGGCGGCCATCACCGGAGGCTTACGGTCAATCCAATCGAAAGCAATTTCGTTCTCCGTCCTTGCCGCGACAATTCTCGCCCCCTCTCAATTTGCGTTCGCGGCATTCGGTGACGGCGGTGCACCGACAATCCTAAATTCGAACGTCCTCTCGGGTCAGGCTGAAGATCCAAAAATTGATGGCTCGACCGGTGCTTTTACACAAAAAGTGCCGCTCGACATCCCTCCCGGTCGTAATGGGCTGCAGCCCGATGTCTCTCTTCAGTACAATAGTCAAAATACATCTGACGGTATTGTTGGCTACGGCTGGTCACTTTCTACTCCGTATATACAGCGAATAAATAAGACTGGTTCGCAGGAGCTATACAGCGGCACCTCGTATTTTACGTCGTCGATCGACGGAGAGCTCGCACTGGATGGTACCGCGCAAAGCTCGGCCACCACCTCTCCGACGATCCTTGATGCACTTCCTCTGACTCTTCACAAAGGAACGGCCATCACATCCGACTCATGGACCTACACGGTACCAAGCGGCGGTCAAAACAAGCTCCTCGTCGTACTCTTTGCCGGAAATGCCGACCCCATCACCGCCAGTCAAAATGGATCACCGCTGTCGTGTTCTCGGATCAATGGTGTGATCGATCGCGCATACCATACCGTCTGTTATCTTGCAGCTCCGACCTCAGGTACGTTCTCGATCAGCTGGATAAATGCCGGCGGATACCAGGCCAGCATGTTCACCCTACAAAATGCTGCTCAGACTTCTCCTATCGATGCGAAGTACGTGAATGACATCGAGGCGTCAGCGCCATCGGTTACCACAAGCACCACAACGTCTGTGGGATACGACCTTCTGATCGATCACGTTGTGGGAAGCGCTGCCAGTATCGCTCATTCGTTTGGAGCGGGTCAAACAGAACTGCTCACCGGCGGATCTGACCCCTACGGCAAAGACTCCCAGAGCTACAAGGCCGCTGCCGCCACACCGGGCTCAGAGTCGATGACCAGAAACTTCTCACCCAATGACACCGGTGACGATTTGGCCATGGTGGCGATTAAAGCGTGGCAGTCATCATATATAAGTACATCATCAACGTACAGCGCGCGAGTCGATGATGGTTCGCACACCCTATATACATTCTCTACCAGCACAAATACGTGGACTGCCTACGACAAGCGCGGCACGCGCTATACATATGGCTCCGACGATTCGGGTCGCATGTACGATACGAGCACGGGTACGTCCACGAATACATACAAGTGGATGCTCCAAGAGATCCGTGACACCAACGACAATTACATCAAGTACACGTACAACAGGGACAACAACCAGCTTTATCCATACAAGATTTCGTACACAGGCCGCGGCTCAATCGACGGCATCGATACGGTAGTGTTTGCAACGTCTACTCGAACCGATACGCGCTTAAGCTACGCTGCAGGTTTTCCCGCCACGACAACAAAAGTCATCTCACAAGTCACGGCTGCCGTGAACGGCATAACCGTCCGGCAATACGATCTTACGTACGGCACAGGCGACAACGGGACACGCTCAATGCTGATGAGTGTCCAACAGAAGGGTTATGACGAAAACAATAATCTAACGACACTGCCAGCAATGACGTTCGGGTACCTGGCTACGTCCACTCAATTTTACGCGCCTGGCATACAAAACATACTAAGCTCATCGTACGCTCTCGCAGATATCAACGGCAACGGCATCAATGATGAAACGCTTCTGATGCCTGCGCCGATGTATGGCTACATATATCCCGACAACTCGGGTCCCGGCAGCATATTATTGAAGGATCTGGGTGACACTTCACCCGAATACTGGGCCGAACTGTCTTCACTCACACCTCTTGAGCGCGGTGTACGCTATATTGATATCAATGGTGACGGAAAAGCTGATGTGATCCGCGGATGGGTTGATGATCAGGCTGGAAATTCTGACTTTGCCATATACAAGAACACACACGCAAGTTCGACCAGCGATCGCTTCAGCTGGACAGCGACCTCAACCAATTTTACTGGCTCCGTGCCTACATTCGCGAAAAGGACAAGCGGCGGTCTCGTTCTGACCGGAGGACTCTTTGGAGATGTTAATGGTGATGGTCTGCCGGATTATGTAACGGCATTGCCTGGCACGTTGGCAACAACCACGTATCTCGGTAATGGTTCGGCATTCGATGCAACTACAACCATCTTTGTAGCACCGAAGAGTTTTCCAACGAGCGTTCCAACTGAGACTGCGTCACAGCTTGTCGACATCAACGGCGACGGTCTCGACGATTGGGTCTATTCCAGCAGCTCGAAAATGTACGTCTTGCTCAATACGGGGACGGGGTGGGCTTCAACACCTGACCCCCGCTGGACTTTTGCGACCTCTACTCTGTATCTCGGGACATCCTCTCCCACCACTTACTACGATCGTGGCATCCGCTTCATGGATCTAAACGGCGACGGATTGCCAGACTTGGTACGCGCTTACAAAAATACGACCGGCTGCTCTGGTGAAGCTGCGGACGTGAAAGCTGTTTACCTGAACACGGGAAGCGGATGGGCTACGAGTACGGCGTATACATTGCCAGCATACATAACGAGTTGCAATGCAGGTAGTTTTTCTTTCAATGAATACGCCAACTTCAAGGGCAACGGGCAATTCCAACAGGACGTTCTCACATCCATCATTAATCCGACAGGAGGCGGGTTAAGCGTTACCTATACGACCTCGGCTTCAACCACCGCTAACCCTGACGCCGCCATAAGTCTGCTCACGGCCAGTAAGATAACCACGAACGACGGCAGGGGAAACTACGCCACCACCTCCTACTCGTACACGAACGGACAATGGTATACCGGATCAGGAGTTCGCGATCGCAGATTTGGCGGCTTTTCGCCGGTGACCGTTACAAGTCCAGACTCGATCGTAACAACCTATTTCAATCAAAACGCCCTCGCGCGGCTCGGTCATCCTACTCGTACAGAGGTATCGGATCTTTCCGGTAGCCTCCTGCGACGCACAATCAATCGCTGGGATACCGCACAACATGGAAACGGCACATTCACGTTACTTGGACGGCAGTTGATACAGGATTTTGGCGCTGACGGATCACATCGAGATAAAGCAGCGGACTATCAATATTCATCCACGACGGGAGATGTGGTCAAAATAATTCAATACGGTGAGGTGACGGGCAACCCAGATTCATCATTTACAGATATCGCGGGGGATTCGCGCACCACGAACATTTCGTATGTGGCAAGCAGTTCCGTGAATCTCAGCTCACCGATCGAGAAAACGACTCTCGACAATCACTCCGCAACCACCTCCGACCAGAAACTCTATTACGATTCGCTCCCGTTTGGACAAGTATCACTCGGCAACAATACAAGGCAGGAAGATTGGATCAGTGGGACCACATATGCGAGTACGACCAAGACGTACAATTCATACGGCCTCGTCGCCACCTCAACGGATCGCAATGGTAACGCTACATCGTATGTGTACGATGCATACAACCTCTTTCCGGCGACGACTACGAATGCACTTCTACAAAAGACACAGGCGTACTTCAATTATTCCAACGGCAAGATCAAACAATCTATTGATCCCAACAATCGGCTCACGCTCAATCTCTATGACGGCATCGGTCGTCTTAAGGAGACCGCGCAGTCGGATGTGACGACGCCAACCTCGTATGCAACGACTACGGTCTATGCATACACAGACACACCTGCTTCGAGTATTCGCCGCAGCGATTATCTCAATGCGGCCACGTCAACGGACACGTACGAGTACTACGACGGCCTCGGGAGACTGATTCAAACGCGCAAATCGTCTGCTGCTTCAAACATCTATTCTGTTCATGATCGAATCTATAACACTGCCGGCCAACTCGCCTCGACTTCGCTTCCGTATTTTTCATCGGGTAGCGCGTCTACCAGCGCTACAGCGATCGCCGCGCTCTACACCAACTATTTCTACGACTCGCTTCAGCGTGTGACGCGCGTCTCAAACGCGGTCGGCGATACAACAAATACCTACTCTCAGTGGGAGACGACCACTACAGATCCAAACGGTCATAAAAAGGACTATTGGAACGATGCGTTCGGTAATCTTGTGAATGTCGTTGAACGTTTATCGTCGCTCGTAACGACCACATATGAATACGATCCACTAAACAATTTGGCTACAACGACCGATGCCTTGGGCAATGTTCGTCACTTTACGTATGACGGTCTGAGCCGCCGCGTTACAGCCCAGGATTTGCACGCTCCCGCCGACTCCACGTTCGGTAGCTGGTCATACACCTACGACAATCAGGGTAATCTGACCTCTCAAACTGATCCGAAGGGCCAGCTGGTCAACAGAACGTACGATGCGCTCAACCGTATGACTACCGAGGACTACACCGGTCAAGCGGGGACCGAAGTCTCTCTCACATACGACAGCTGCACCAACGGCATCGGCAACATCTGCATCGCGTCATCCACTTCTGCAAGAACGACGAACGCATATGACATCCTTGGCCGCGTCACTTCGGCGACGACAACCGTCAGCAACATTGCGTACAATATATCGTACACATACGACCGGCTTGGGAGTATTACAACGGCCACGTACCCCGATGGGGGACAGGCAAAGTACACGTACAACGCTGCGGGCCAAACGAGTCGTATCGAGCGCAGACCATTCGGCGGCGTATTCTCCGACACCATCAGCAATTATGATTACGCGCCCCACGGGCAAATTCTAAATGCATTGTTCGGCAACAATGCATCGACAACGTATTTCTACGACGCAAACGCCATGTATCGTCTCTCTAACCTTCAGACCACCCAGGGAGGCGCTACAAGTACTCAGAAGCTTGCATATACGTATGATCCCGTCGGCAACATCACGCAAATCGTCAACAGTGCAAGCACCTCGGCACAGGCCACAACCGCATACACATATGACACTCTGAATCGACTCCTTTCTGCCTCGGCACCAAGCGCTACCTCGTCACCCTATGCGCAAACCTTCACCTACGATCTTCTCGGTAATATCACCGCTATTGCTCCAACCTTGTACTCAGGGGACATCTCAGGTGCAGCCACCACCTCCCCGACGATCCTTGATGCCCTTCCTCTGACTCTACACACGGGAACGGCCATTACATCCGATTCGTGGACCTACACGGTACCAAGCGGCGGTCAAAACAAGCTCCTCGTTGTACTCTTTGCCGGAAATTCCGATCCCATCACCGCCAGTCAAAATGGATCACCGCTGTCGTGTTCTCGGATCAATGGTGTGATCGATCGCGCATACCATACCGTCTGTTATCTTGCAGCTCCGACGTCAGGTACGTTCTCGATCAGCTGGATAAATGCCGGCGGATACCAGGCCAGCATGTTCACTCTACAAAATGCTGCTCAGACTTCTCCTATCGATGCGAAGTACGTGAATGACATCGAGGCGTCAGCGCCATCGGTTACCACAAGCACCACAACGTCTGTGGGATACGACCTTCTGATCGATCACGTTGTGGGAAGCGCTGCCAGTATCGCTCATTCGTTTGGAGCGGGTCAAACAGAACTGCTCACCGGCGGATCTGACCCCTACGGCAAAGACTCCCAGAGCTACAAGGCCGCTGCCGCCACACCAGACACAGAGTCCATGACTCGAAACTTCTCACCCAATGACACCGGTGACGATTTGGCCATGGTGGCGATTAAGGCTTTCGTTGGCGCTCCCCAGAACAGTACGACGACCACAAGCACCTACACCTACGCAGGCACAGGCTACGCCAACCCAGACGCACCAACTCAGATAGCGAATGGCCTCAGTACCTCGACTTTTTCCTACGATAACAACGGAAATCTGATCCAAAAGACGGTCGACGGAACAACTACGACATACGTGTACGATTATGCAAATCGTCTGACTGCGCTCGGCACCAGGGCCAACGGTGTCAGCGCGACAACAACGTACGGATACAATGCCTTCGGCGAGAGAGTGATCCAGACAGGAACGTCGACGACCTGGCTGTATCCATTCAAGTGGTACAGTGTGGCGTCATCGACGGGTAGCGGCGCGAAAAATGCCACCACGACCGAATACATTTTCAACGGGGACACGCTCGTCTCGACAGTTGATCAGCAATTCGCAAGCGGCGTGGCGACCGGTAGTGCCCAGACGCGCTACGTCCATCCAGATCATCTTGGAAGCACCAATGTAGTGACCAACGCGAGCGGCACCGTCGTACAGACCTTGGACTATTACCCCTATGGCTCGACCAGGATCAGCTCGGGTCAAAACGCAGAAAGCCGCCAATATATCGGACAGTTTAGTGACCCAAGCGCGTTGAGTTACCTCAATGCTCGATATTACGACAACTCACGTGGTCAGTTCCTGTCTGAAGACCCGAGCTTTCTCGCTGTTGGCGATTTGGGTCTAATCAAGCGAGTTGCAGGCAACGATCAGCGGTCGTTCTTGGCGGACCCGCAACTCGCAAATTCGTACAGCTACGGAAGAAACAATCCGATCACACAAAAGGATCCGAGCGGTAATAACCCGTTCATATTGGGCGGCGCTGTTCTTGGTGATTTCTATGGCATCGGCCTACAACTTCAATATGACCTAGCGAGTGGACAGACAAGTAGCGTGCCAACTTATGTAGCAGCTGGCCTGAAAGGCGTTGCACAAGGAGCAGCAACAGCGGCAGCCCTCAACTATCTCGGTCCAGTTAGCGTCCTCGACTATTATGGGTACTACCAAAGTTATCAAGGGCTGCGTGACTTCAATGAGCAAATTCTATCTGCCAATTCTATTAAGTACACTGAGAACCAACAGCGCATGACCGCCGGAGCTGTCTGGTTAGACGCAACACAACGGATCGCGGACGCCTTTACTCCCATGCCAGCGAGAGCTGCCTACGACGCCATAACCTCCATAATGTATTCGCTCATCCAGATTTCAAATCAGCTCTCCAATCTTCGAACATCACAAAACGCGAACACCAGGGCCAGCGCTGGAGGCCCGGCAAGCCAACCCATTCAGAAAAGTACATCGGGCGGTGGATCGTCTAGTCAGACCTCCTCCAATAATGGGGGTTGGGGTAACAGTCACACGGCATGCGGCAACCTTTGCTCCTGATATATGAAATTGTTGCTTCTTTTCCTGAGCATAGTTTGCGTCTTGTGGGGAGGACTAATCTCGTTCTCCGACGAGTATTTTGCCTACTGGCAAAACACCTACTGGAAAGAAGCCAAAAGAAACCAATGGTCGAACCGTAGTAGGACGGTAAATCGATATGGCACCGGTCTTGGTGCATTTCTGTTTGGCATCGCTCTCGGATATCTAGTGTTGTTTGACCCTAGCTGAGTATGAAATTTGATTTTGTAGCAATCCTCATTGGGACAGCGAGTGATCTTTTTCTGAGCCTCTTGGCCGCCTTAGCATTGCAACTGCTGGGCGTCAGCGAAGGCAGCCCATTCTTGTTCCCGGTTTCGTTCTGTCTAGGGTTGGTCGCTGTCGCGATCGGAGGATACGTTACTGCTCGGCTATCTAAGTGGTCCAAACTGTTTAATGCGACCACATTTGCTCTCACCCAGTTGGTTATAGCTATCGCGGCAGCAGAGTTGTTGCCCGCCCCACTTTGGTTCGATGTTGCCAGCATCACTTTGATTATTCCTACATCCTTTTTTGGCGCGTACGCGCACTTCATCTATGACTCAAGGAGCGATGAGGAATAGTTCCTCTGGTGCGGGTGGAGGATTAGCAACTCAAGGCTCCTCAAATAATGGGGGCTGGGGTAGCGCTCACACGGCATGTGGAACACTCTGCAAATAGCAATTATGACCCGTCGCACACACTCCTCAGGATTATTAGTTTTAACTCCTTCAAAGTGACTATGTCGCAACTGGGAGAGATTATCAGATACGCAGGCACATATTTTCAGCCACTGACTGGCTTGCTGGTCGGTACTGCTATTTTGGCATTCGTGGGGTACATAAACTGGTACGGGACGCTAAAAACCGATGTGGTTCGATGGATTGCGAAGCACATTTTCCGCAACGAATTCAGAAGTGAAAAGTCAGCGGATGGGTTGTTTATGGCGATCACTAGCTTTTTGTTGCTGATCGGCGGACTGTGGATCATTCTTGCGGTTCAGTATCTGGGTGGTTGAGGCTATTTTGTATGAGCCCCGAACAACTTGCTGAACTGAAGGACAACGCGACCCTGCAAAAGAGGTTGGCCAAGCGCATGGCGCGGGACTGCTTTCGCAACGCGCCGAAATTGGAAGAAATGCACGCCATGCACCAGATCGACGACAACGAGATGAAAGGTCTCATGATCGACGTGGTGGATTGCTGCTATGACTTCATTGTGGACCTTGCAGCGCTCACGGTGAGAAGATCGTCGCCGCCCTCAAGAAGCGCGATGAGCTGCCGGAATGGAACGATCCCGAGTTGATGGCACTTCGTGATTTGCGTAACACTCATTGATGTTAGCGATTTCGGCAACGGCCGTTTAGACTGCGCCTTGCCTTCACAAATTTAGCCAAAGCTGCCCTACGCCCCTCCTTACCTTAACGGCGGAGCATTGGGAGAGCTCTAGGGCCGGCGCGGTCCTTGTGGACTGCATCGATGCTGCCTAAGATCTCGGAAAGATTGGGTTGGGCCACATGTCGTTGACGGAAATTGAAGAGCGAACCCTTGAATACCTCGGCGAGATGAAGCACGCGGCCGAGGAATCGGATCGTGGACTAGTTACCTTCATTGCTGCCCAGGTCGATCAGTATCTGCGAAGAATTCTCGAGTCATTTCTCGTCGATAGTGGCGTGACGGACGATCTGTTTGACGACGCGTTTGCGCCGCTCAGCACGTTCTCGGGAAAAGCTAAGATAGCTTTTGCTCTCGGGTTAATAACGAAATCGGAACTGACCCGGATCGACGCCTTGAGAAGAGTGCGCAACGTCTTCGCTCACGAGATCAAGGCAGATTTTAATCACGCAAAAATTCAGAAGATTTGCAGCAAGGAGCCAGTATTCGATGGTCGTCTTTGCGATCGAGATGCCTTTCTGCACATGGCAGGGAATCTAGTGCTGCCGCTGATGTACCGCGACATCAAAGTGCACCGAGACGGGAAGCGTGTCGAACTATCTGCTGAGGATGTCCGCCTCGAGATGCAGGAAGGGCCTTCGGAGCCAACACAGGGCGCTAAGCCAGGTGAGCAGGATGCAGAAAGCTAGTTTGAGACGCGCGATGGCAGACAGATCCGCTAGGCCCAGTATGCGCTATATTTTTACGATCATCGGCGCTTGCATCGCCTTAGCCTTATCGTTCAGCTTGGGTCTGTGGATGGGCTCGGGGATAAGAGCCGCGGAAGTTCAGCCGCCGCTCACCAGCTCTGATCAGATATTACAGAACTGTGTCGACCGGGCACATACAACAATCATCAGGCCGGCGGACTTGGCGCAACAGCAGAACTATGAAAACAGCATAGCCAGCGCATGCTACAGCCAAACGAGTTCTCAACTGCTGCTGCGCGACTTTGAGGTGAGGCGGCAGATGTTCCTTGCCTCGCAACAGGCCGGGCAGGGCATAAACTACGTGGCGATGATCATCCTGCTCTTCGCCACAACGTCAGGCGTTATCCTGTCGGGGCTTCAGATATTTACCTCATATCGTCTGATGTCGAAAGGATATGAGCAAGCGGGCATCAATACGGAACTTGTGATGAAATACAATTCGATCGCGCTTCGGTCCTCTGCGGTCGGAGTAAGCATTTTTGCTATATCAGTGCTTTTTTCGCGTTGTTCATTTATGTGAGCTATCAAATACATGAGGTGCCAACGGGAGAGCGACCTTCCATCTCAGCTGCGCCCCAACGACTGCCCAGCCTAACGCCCCAACGCTGAATTTTCAGACAATTACAGCCACAGAACCACTCGTGAAATGTGGGGCATACTTGAGGGATGGGCCAGTCGCAGTGCTGGGTTCTGCGAACACACCCAACTAGCACGGACTTATTTCTCAGCTGAGTCGGGGCCTCGGACGGTCGCCAATTTCTCTTTGTGCTGCTTCACAATCTCGGGCCATTCGTGTTCGTCCCGCCGCGCCTTGCTCTCGGCTGCAAGGTCCTGGTTGCCTTCCGGCGTTGGCGGAACGATTATTTCGATGCTGGCGTCAAACCACAGCCCGTTCTCATCTTCTCCAAAATCAATTTTGTGAAACTCCGCGAGCTTTCGCGCCAATTCCTTCGATATTTTCTCTAGCGCCTCCTCCCAGAGCGCGTCATAGTTCGCCTCTTTATAAAGGCGTTCCGTAAGACGGCCCTTGGCATTCAGTTTCTTGATGCGCTTTTCGTCGATATCAACCATTTCACCCTCTTCAAACGGTGCGCTATCCCCATGTTGGCGAGCGCGCGGGGAAATTGATAGTACACTGAATGCATGAAGTTGCGCACCACTGCACTTGCAGTCTCCAGTGTTTTCATTGTGAGCTTAGTTGTGCTTGGAGTTGTCGTGGTCAGACCCGCTTTGGCAATGGTAGATGCGACCTCCTCCGCGCCGGACGACACATCTTCCACGACTGCTCAACAATCGTCGACGGATGCAGCGAGCTCGTCAACGACCGATCCTACGGCAACTCCGACAGCTACATCAGACGGAGCGCCCGTAAACACTCAAACGGCACCGACCGTCCAGTCGGAGCCAGCGCCAGCGGGAATGGCGCTGGTTCACATTATCGGCACGAAATATACGGACTACTTCACGGACGGGACGAACATCACTGCCTTTCCGGGTGATCCGCAGATCGACGCTCATCTTTCGGAAAGAGACGCACCGATCCCAACACATCAAGGTCTGACATGGGACCATACGACAGGCGGATACCTCTATGACACTGCGAGCGGCGACCTTGAAATAGGCGACTACGCAGTGCAGCCAAACGGATCTTACATTCAAAACGCGCCACCATTCGTAAGCTCGACGTCAACTTCCGCAGTGTTCGGTGAGACTAACGCGTCGCTTGCAGACAATCCTTCGACATCAACAGAAGCAACGAATAGCCCTGCTTCATCTCTCGAGGCGTCGGAGCAAGTGGCTACTTCGTCCAACCCATAGCGGGAACGATCTACCCTGGACGCACCCCTAGACACATCCCTCTAAACACCCGCTCATGCCGTGTCGGTACCTGCGTTCGGGGGGATAAAGCGCCGAATTGCCAGCGAAGCCAATGGCTTCGTCACTCAGTACTCGACACCAGTCCCAGCCTGACTTTCTGGGTTCTAACGAACCCTAGAAATCCTTTCGTCCGGCGAAGCCGGCCGACAGGCAAGCCGAGCCTCGATATCCAGCTTCGCGCTGCTAAACAGTTCTTGTGGCTAGGAACTCAGGCTGTCATCGAGCCCGTCACACGCGCCCTCTAGTGATGAGCAGCGGGCAAAAACCAGTGAACGAGCTTCTCGGCTGGATCGAATAGCAGGACCGCGGTGAAGATGACCAATACCCACGTGAGCACGATCAATTTTCTCGCCAACGCTCCACTCGTTGCGTCCATTTTGTGCAACGCGTTCACTAGATCGTAGGCAATTCGAATATTGAGAGCGGCCAAAAAAGACGACTGAAGTTCAGCCGGTGAACGAGATTGATCTGTGAGCGCGGCAAGAACCTCTTGCCAATCGCCGGGTGACATTCGTTGAAGGCTGCGAATTCGCTCCTTCAACTCTTCCGAAATGGGAGCCTGATCCTCAGCCGTCATCTGAATCCTTTCAGAAATCAATTCCGAACCGCAACAAGAGGCGAAACATCAAACAGGAACCAAAGACAATGTTCAAGTGCACAGCAGCAATGTACGGATAAGGTGCAGGACTATAATGGCGCCCCGAACTCAGAAATAACGTTGGTTCTCGGTTGAATCGTCATTGCACTGAATGGTCTCGAAGGCACACCGTCGATCATGAGCTTCAGATAGACGCGATAGTTCGGGAGCTGCAAAAGATCGACCTCGTCAAATCGCTCCTGAAATTCCCGCGCCAGGTACGTCGCGTCCTCCGAGCCAACTCGGAAAGAGACAATCGTGCCAGCATTGCCGAGCACAGCATGCCGAACATCCGGCTCAAGCTGGTGAAGGTACTGGTGAGCGACCGTGAAGCCCACGCGATACTTGCGGAGCTCCGCGAACATGTTCGCCACCGCGAGCGTGGTAAAGTTTTGAAACTCATCAACATAGATAAAGAAGTCTCGCCGCTCATGCGCCGGTAGCTCTGCCCGGTTGAAGGCAGCCAATCCAAGCGTCGTGACCAGCAGCCCGCCTAAGAGCGAGGAGCTGTCCTCGCCGATCCGTCCCTTGGCCAGGTTCACCAGCAGCACCCTGCCCTCATCCATGATCTGACGGACATGGAGATCGTGGTCAGGAGCGGTCAGGAGCCTGTTGAGCATCGGATCTGAAAGGAATGCTCCCACCTTGTTTTGAATTGGCGCCGTGCCGTCGGCGCGGTATCCGAAGGAAAAGCGATCGAACTCGTTAAGAAGGAAGGCTCGAACAGTTTCATTTTTCAAATGCTGTCCAATCTCTGCCCGGAACTTTCGATCGGACAGGAGTCGCAGCACGTCATGCAAAGTCGCGTGCGGCTGCTCCAGGAGCGCCATCAACACGTTTCGCAAGATGTGCTCCATGCGCACGCCCCACGCGTCGGGCCACATCTTCTTGAATACTTCGATGAAGCCGGAGGCCGCTAAGGCGATCCTGTCGTCGCGCACATGGCGTAGGGGATTGTACCCGTACGGTTGCGATGGATCACTCGCATTCAGATAGATCACATCTGAGGCGCGTCTCTCCGGCACTTGAGCTGCGATGCGTTCTACCAGATCACCGTGGGGGTCGATAAGCGCTAGCCCGCACCCGCGTTCAATGTCCTGTTGCGCCATCGTTTCGAGCAACGTCGACTTGCCGGTGCCTGTCTTGCCGATGATATAAACATGTGAAAATCGGTCTTCGTCCTTGATACCGAATGCTCGCTGGTCGCCGTGAAAATCGGCGCGCGCGAAGTGTATGAGATTGGGCGGATGCATATCTCTATCATGAGACAACCAGCCGACAATCCGAGGGGTGTGGACGTGCCACATTGCGCCGATTGAATACTTCTTGCGAAAATTGTCTCTGCAAGATTTCGCATAGCGCACGCCACCAAAATGTGATCGTCGACGCACAGTGACCCGCTGCACCTCGCCCTCCTCCGCAGCCTCACATGGCGCACGATTACAGCATGATTTTTGAAATCTATTTGGGCGTCTCCCGAAACGGAGACACCCACACATGGAGCGTTTTCTTATCGCCTTTAAATCTGGAAATCGCATAACCGGCCCGATCCTGATTACAACGAGCCCACGTTCTTCCTGCCCATTAGCTTGTCCGTTGCGCAAGGGAAGCACAGGCGGAGAAGCAGGCGTCTGCTATGCCGAGCATGGTTATCTCGGTCGCTACATCTGGACTGGGCTCGACCGAACAACGGCCGGTCAAAAGATCAGCGGGCGCATTCCCGTCTACAGCTTTGATGAACTGCTCGCGACGATAAGGAACGAGCCGCCTGGCACGCTCTGGCGCCACAATCAGGCCGGCGATTTGCCGAGCGACGATCAGGTAACGATCTCGCGGTCGCGGCTGATGGCGCTGACGATTGCGAATACCGGTCGGCGCGGATTTACGTACACGCACTTTGACATGCTCTCCAATAAGGAGAACAGGCTTGCTGTCGCCGAAGCAAACGCAAACGGGTTCACGATCAATCTGAGCGCCGACACCCTTGCTGAGGCGGATCAACTGGCCGCACTCGATATCGCGCCCGTCACTGTCGTCGTGCCATCAGACGTAGTGCACAACACGCAGACTCCAGAGGGCAGAAAGGTGGTGATATGCCCGGCGATCACGCACGAAAACGTAACCTGTGCCAGTTGTGCTCTCTGCCAGCGGCACGATCAATCATCATTGCCTTTCCTGCGCATGGCCCAGCCAAATACCGAAAAACTGCGTACTGATTGAGATGAGAGCCTCGGCTGCCGCCAAGGCTCTCCTCGTTCTGACCTCTCGTGCCGGTCCGTCACGAGCTCGCGTCTCCACCGATCCGAGGTTAGCGGCGAGTATTCGCTCAGAGTTTGATCTTTCGACGTTCCGCCCCGCGATCCGGGACCTGCCAAGCATGTCCGGGTCTCGGTGGCGAGGCGGAGGCATCGCGACGAGCGTCCATACGGTCGATTGGCATATTATCTAATTCGCACAGTAGTGGACGCTCGCTCCGCCTCGCGAACGAGCACCCGAATGGGTCGGATGCTCGTAGCGAGGAGGACACGATGTCCAATATTTCTCTTGCCCAGCGAGTTCAAAAGCTGGTGACGCTTTGCGACCAGAGAGGCTTCCAAGACCTGGATGATCTTCTACTGGTGGCTCTCCTGAATGATGCGAGCCCCGCGATCTGCATGAGCGAGGGGTGCAACCACACTGTCGATATGGAGCCCGATCAAGACCACGGCTTCTGCGAGGCGTGTGGTGGCCAGACAGTGGTATCAGCGCTTGTGCTCGCCGGCTTGATCTAGGAGGAGGAGCGCGATGATGAATAGTATCGCCCTTCTCAACGACAGCTTTCGACGCACGTTTCGCGGCGGCCACGTGATGATGACAATCGGGGTCGCAGAGCTACCCGAGTGCGTCAAGGCCGAGGCGCTTCGTCAGGTCGCGGATTTCTCCGGATTTACACTGGAGAACGACCCCCACGGCGAGCACGACTTCGGAAGCTTCGACCTGGTCGGTCGGAAGTTCTTCTGGAAGATCGATTACTACGACGAGGATATGAAGTACGGCTCAGAAGATCCGAGCGATCCAAAGCGGACCGTGCGTGTGCTCACGCTGATGCTTTCCAGCGAGTATTGAATAGACCAAAAATGACCGCCTCCCATCATGACGCAGCGGATGGATGCTCCAGCAGGAAGAGCACCGTTGTGGGGACCAATTGCGCTGCACCGGCTAAGACGCTATCGGAAGGCCTGCCGGATTGCATGTGCAGTTGGGCGCCCGATCAGAGCGGAATTGCCTACGGCGCGGCCCTCATTCGTGGGGGCCGCCTTTTTGTTGTTTGTAGAAGGAGCCGAATTTAGCGAGCCCGTAAATTTACGGAATCGCGAGTAAGAGCTTGTAGCGCCGTGGCACAATGTTGTGGAGATACTTCAATAGTTTAATACCAGGAGAGTGATTCGCTCGGTAAATAAACCGCGGCCGTGCAACTAGCAGTTGGTCGAGTATACTGCGGTGCATGGCGGGGGGAGAATCATTGATGCCGGCTAATAAGAAGGTCAACATTCGGCCAGGCGCGAGCGTTTTGTCGGTGCTAAGGCACCTTAACTACAGTCCCTGGTTCGCGCTCGCGGAATTCGTCGACAACTCGCTCCAGAGCTATGTCGAGAACAAGCAAAAGATCCACGATCTCCACGGATCGGCCTGGAAGCTCAAGGTCTCGATTGACGTTGATACCTCGCATCCAGGAAGGATCACGATCCGAGACAACGCTGGAGGTATCGCGAACCAAGCTTTTCCGCGCGCATTCCGTCCGGCGGTGATTCCGCCCGATCGATCGGGGCTCTCCGAGTTCGGCATGGGAATGAAGAGCGCGGCATGCTGGTTTGCTCCCAGATGGCAGGTCCGCACCAAGGCTCTTGGAGAGCCTGTCGAGCGAACCGTGCGATTCGATATTGCAATGATCGTGCGTGATGAGTTGGAGGAGCTCGACATTGATGAGAGACCCGCTGCGGCGAACGAGCACTTCACCGAGGTAGCCCTCGAGGATTTGCACCACATCCCCGTGGGACGAACTCTCGGGAAGATTAAAGATCATTTGGCGGACATCTATCGCGTATTTCTTCGCGACGGAACTCTCGACCTCCGCTTCAACGGCGAAAGCCTATCGTACGAGGAGCCGCCCGTACTGACCGCCCCCTTTTACAAGGAGCCTGAGGGGCCCGATAGGGTTTGGCGACGAGACATCGAATTTGAGTTTGGGGATGGGCTCTCGGTAAGAGGATTCGCTGCCCTGAGAGATCCAGGAAACTACGCGCGGTCTGGCTTTGCCCTTTTTCGCCGAGGAAGGCTGATACAAGGGAGTGGGGAGGATGGCTATCGGCCGCCGATCCTCTTTGGCACATCTGGCAGCAGCAGCTACGCTCGCTTGCGTCTATTCGGCGAATTGCATCTTGAAGGCTTTGAGGTCAGCCATACCAAGGATGGATTCCGGTGGGATGAGAACGAGGAGCCGTTTCTCGACCTCCTCAAGGAATATCTCGACCAAGACGATTTTCCGCTCTTGCGACAATGCGAGCACTACCGGTCGCTGGCATCGAAGAAGGATCGCACGAAAGCCGCGACTCAAGGCCTGGCGCGGACGAGCGATGCCATCGCTGCCTCTGTCTCGGAAGTCCTACCGCGGGTTGCAGATCAGCCCCTGGCCGAAACGCAGACTACGCCTCTAGACCCTCAGCCAACGCTTGCTCGTCGCGAGCTGAACTTCAATTTCCGCGGATCGCCGTGGCTCATCCGCATTGAACTCTCCGATGACCCGGCAGAAGGGGACTGGCTTTCCGTAAGCGACCAGGGAAGCGAACAGGGCGGAGATCCCGAGATCATCGACATCCGTGTATCGATGACGCATCCCTTCATGGTGTCGTTTGCGCAGACCGATCCTGATGCCATTGACGCGCTCCTGCGTGTTGCAGCTGCCCTAGCGCTTGGAGAGAAGCTCGCACGACGAGCGGGCGTCAGATCGGCCGGAACGCTCCGACGAAACATGAATCAGATATTGCGCGAAGGGTTGTCACAGCCATGAGTACTATGGGTAAGAAGAACGATATTGTCGCGACCTCCGCTGGTACCTCGCTGAAGCCTGGCATGAAGTGGCTGCCGCTAGAAGGGGAGCAAGCAGCAGGAGTCGCGAAGAGAAGCAAGCTTCCTCTCGACGCTCAAAACAAGCTAATCCAATCGTCCGCCGAAATCCTGGGCAAGGGGATCAACCCCAAGGCAGGCCCGGCCAACGCAACAGGACTAGTCGTCGGGTATGTACAAAGTGGTAAGACGCTTTCTTTCACGACCGCAATCGGTCTTGCGCGAGACAATGGCTTCCCGCTTGTGATCGTAATAGCCGGCAACAAGGATAACCTGCTCACCCAGTCTCACGAACGGCTCGAAAGAGATCTCGATGTAAACGGCGGCGAAGGACTGCCTGCTTGGAAGATGGAAAAGAATCCTCGCGCACAGGACAGCCAGTTTGAGCAGCTTGTCAGGCAAGCCATCGATAACTGGCAGGACCCGACGCGAGATGCAGACGAGAAGTCGACCTTGCTGCTGACGGTGCTCAAACAGAATCAACGCTTAGCGTCTCTGACGGCTTTACTCAGAAAGATGGACCTTCAGAGCGTTCCAGCACTTCTTATCGATGACGAGGCTGATCAAGCTAGTCTGAATACTAAGGTCCAGCGAGGCGAGGAGAGTACCACATATACAAGATTGCGTGAGCTGAGGGAGGCGCTTCCGTGTCACACTTTTCTGCAATATACGGCCACGCCGCAAGCACCGCTTCTCATAAACATCGCGGACAACTTATCGCCAGACTTTGTCCACGTGCTTGAGCCGGGCGACGGCTATGTGGGCGGAGCCGCATTCTTCGCTCCAAACAGCCCGCATATCAAGATCATCCCGCCGGGAGATCTTTTGCAGCCGAACGCACCTCTCCCAACTGAGCCTCCACCGAGCTTGCTCGATGCTATGCGCGTTTACTTCGTGGGCCTTGCTGCAAGCCTGATTTCGAAGTCGGGGCGTCGCTCGATGTTGATCCATCCGGCGCGAGAGCGAGCCGCGCATCAAGTCGCTGCGGGCTGGGCGAGCGCGGCAAAAGATGAGTGGGCAAACGCGCTGAGTGCTGATGAGAACGATCCGGACCGCCTCGAGGTCATACGGGATTTTCGCCAAGCTTATGCGGAGCTGCAGATCACCGAGAGCGGGCTCCCAAGCTTTGACGAGATAATCCAAAAGCTACCACGCGCACTCCGAAATACAACGGTGATCGAGTTCAACACACGAGGAAGGCCGAGGACGCCGGAGATAAATTGGAGGCATGCCGAGGGCTGGATTTTAGTCGGGGGGCAAGCTGTTGACCGAGGCTTCACAGTCGACTCGCTGACTGTTACGTACATGCCCAGAGGAATGGGAATGGGTAACGCCGACACGCTCCAGCAGCGGGCGCGCTTTTTCGGTTACGCGAGAGCTCGCGGCTATTTTGGCATCTGTCGCGTCTATCTTGAGCAGTCGCTGCGGGTTTCATATGAGGATTACGTCGAGCACGAAGAACTCATGCGCACGGAGCTGCGTCGAGTCGCTGAAAAAGGAGAAAGCCTCAGGACCTGGCGTCGCCGGTTCATCCTCGATCCTAGCCTAACTCCTTGCCGGCGTTCGGTGATATCCGATCCTTACACACGAGGCAGCATGGCGGGTGGCTGGACGCGGCAGATCGGAACGATCGTCGACGGCGACATGCGAGCTGCAAATATGCGGCTCATGAATAAGCTCATGAGCGAGCTGAACCTAGTTAATGATACGAGTTATCCCGCGAGATCTGTCGTGCAGCAGCACCAGGTTGATCGCGACGTTCCGCTCAAAAAAATATTCGATACTCTGGTTGAGTATAGCTTAGAGGACCCCAGGGACACTGCGAGTTTTATGGGCTTACTGATGACAATCGCAGAAGGCATTCGGCAGAATCCGAACGCCACTGCTGCCGTTTATCATATGCGGCCCAACGCACAGGTAGGCGAGCGCAAGATCAAGAACGGTAGCGGGGAGATCGACACCTTCCAGCAAGGCCGCACAAGAACCGCGAGCGGAGGCACGACCTATCCAGGTGACGCTTTCTTCGCGGCTCCCGACAAAGTGTCGCTCCAATTCCACGTATACGATCTCACGCTGAATGGGAGGTCCTTCGCAAAGTCCGCCCCACTAATCACCGTAAATGTCCCGGGAGCGCTGGCTGCCGCGTGGCTCGTTCAAGTTCAAGCTGGGCAGCTAGCGAAGTCATGATTGGGCGTCTTGGCGCATTCTTAAGTGAGATTGCGGCACCGTCGCGGGAGGGTGTTTTTAACGTTCGCCGCCTGGAGGATGGCTCGGCGTTCTATGCCGGGCGCGATAGCCGGGGGCACGCGGCGGTCCTGATAGCGACGTCTGATGCTGGACGAACTGTCCCACTTCGTCTCGCGGGCATTGAGGCGACGTTTGCAACGCCATACCAGATCGTTGAGCCGGGAACCGCGCCGACGATCCAGACTTTGACGGCGGTAGTTTGCACCAATACAGACGAGAACGTCGTTGCTTACTTCGCCAGCGTCATGGAGTCTTTACTGCCTCTCTTCGGGGATAGACCCTCCGCCGAGAGGGTCGCCAAAGCAGTCCGGCAAATTGTAGATCTATTTCAGAGATTGCGCAGGCCCGCGCGTCGATCAGTAGTGGGTCTCGTTGGGGAGTTAAGCGTTATTGACGCTGCGTCGGATGTTTCAACAGCGGTTCGGTCGTGGCGGACAGACCCCGATGATAGATTCGATTTCGGTATCGGCAAAGTCCGGCTAGATGTGAAGGCGTCGAGTCATCGTCACCGGATGCACGACATTTCGTTTGAGCAAGCTAACCCGCCCGAAGGAAGCATGGGACTAGTTGCGTCCATTTGGATCGAAGCGATGGCGGGAGGCACTGCCCTAGCCGAGCTGGTCCGGGCAATCGAAACGAAACTCGCCGGCAGGGGAGAGGAAATTATAAAGCTTCGAACCCTGATTGCCGAGACGCTGGGCGACACATTGCCGCAAGCTATGACTTGGTGCTTTGACGAGCAGTTGGCGACGGACTCGTTGCGCTACTTTTACACGAGCGAAATTCCTGCAATCCGGCCGCCATTGCCAGATGGAGTCTCCTCAGCTCGTTTCACTTCTGATTTGAGCAGATGCACACCGCTCGAACTGGCGCTGCTCGCGCAGAATTTGAACGGCACTGAGCGAGGATTGTTGCCGCGCAGCTGAAGCCTTTAGGGCTCGATGCCAAACTCTTTCTTCAATATTTTGTAGAGCGCGTGTGCGCCCGTTTGATCGAGCTGAATTGTTTGGCTCTTCTTCCCTGGAATTTGCCGCTCATCTCGCCCGTAGCTGTCAATCTGAATAAATCGATGACCATCGCGCTCGAACACGGTGTATGACGCACTAATTTCGTCATGAACGGAATTTCGATCCATGTGCTTGTGTTCGAAATGGCGTATGAGTGCCATGTGGCGCCCCTATAGACGGCTTATTGATTGGTCAATTCAAGTGTTCGTAATTTTGCGCGAGGTCCGAGGCTTACACCTGGATGATCAGGATGGGCTCCCTTAAGACGAAGGTATGACTGACTCACCGGGGCGACTGCATGCGCGCGCGGAGTCGTCCGGCGACGCGGCGGCATGAGTTTAAGCTTCTTAGTTCTAGCCGGGGCATCAAGGAGTTGGCGGCGAATTTCGTGCGCTAGAACTTCCGCTAGCAGCGAGGGGACCGCATTGCCAACCATGCGCTGAACGTCCGCACGATCGCAATCAAATTTGAAATCGTTCGGAAACGTCTGTAAGCGCGCTAGCTCGCGCACAGACAGTTTTCGGTTAGTCCAATGAAATGGGCCGGTCGCTGGACCGGGTTGAGCTTGGATTGTCCAAGAGGGCTTATGCTTTGCCAACTTGAGCAAAAAGCTCCAATAACGCGTCCTCCATCCGAACAGCGGTACGCCACCACCACGTGGCGTATGCCAGAGATAATTTTGGCCTTCTGGAACGCTCGGCAACAGGGCCGCCCATTTGCCCGTGAGTTCAAGCTCTGGATCGGTGGATTGCTGAGGAAGATCTCCGAGGGCATCCCAGGCGGTGTGGAAAGGCTTTAGCCCGAGCGGAAATTCATCGGATGCTTCTTCGCCATGCGTCGGCTGCGGGAACTTAAAATGCCGACCATCGCGACTGGCAATGACGAAGATTCTCTCGCGCCGCTGCGGCACTCCATAGTCGGCGGCATCAAGCACGGCCCAGACTGGTTGGTAATTTGTCTTAGCTTCCTTGTTGATGCGTGCGATGCCATCGAGAATGTGGTCGAGACCCTCGCGCTTGCCAGAGTAGGCGAAGCCGTAAACGTTCTCCAGGAGCAGGACTCTTGGCCTGGTCTCCCTCACGACCCTTAGATACTCATCGAGTGTGCTGGCATCGGGATCGCTAAGTCGGGGGGCATCACCACTAGCCCAGTATCCGTTCTTCGAGAAGGGTTGGCAGGGTGGACCGCCGACGAGAACGTCTGCCTCACCGGGCGAAAGTTGGGCGGCTTTTAGCAACTGCCTGGACGTGACAGCTTGCAGCGCCCCCTCGATCACAGGCCAGTTCCGGTTCAGACGGAGCGTGCGGCAGCACACAGGATCAAGATCGACGGCGACCCGTGTCTTAAAACCTGCTGCTTCGAACCCTAGATCGAGTCCGCCGGCTCCCGAGAACAGGCTAATAGCTTTGAGCATATGATTAGGCCGTAGCCGTAGTGTACCAGACTTCCGAATCGAATATTGGTACTTCAGTAAAGCACAACAGGACTCTTGCAAAGACCTGTGAGGGTAGTTGCACCTACTCTCTCCGAGTTCTTGTGGACTTGCCGCCGGGCGGACCCAAAAAGCTAACCAGCCGACGCTTCACAGCTTGCAAATCCGACAGCTCGCACTCCCATATGATTAATGTCGTCCAGCCGAGCGCCTTCAGCTCGGAAAGGTTCTTGATGTCCCGCATCTTGTTGCGCTCGAGCTTTGGGTGCCAATAATCAGGGTTGGCACTTGGGACCTTCCGTCCTGCCTGGCAGTGATGCCGATGCCAAAAGCAACCGTGCACGAGAACGACCTTCTTGCCGCTCGGAAAGACGATGTCTGGGGTACCTGGCAAGTCGCGTCGGTGTATGCGGTACCGGAATCCGCACGCGAAAAGCATCCTCCGGACCAAAAGCTCCGGCTTCGTGTTGGTTTTCCGAATTTTAGCCATTCGCTCGGACAGATTAAGCGGCGCGCGCCTCCTTGACTGAGGAACTGGCAATATTCCCTCCTGGCTCAAAGCCGCTCCAAGACTTCTAAATTGCAGAATGTCGGTCAAGTTGAAACCTGCGCGCACCAGGCGACGATCCGGTTCAAGCATGCGCAGGCATCAGCTCGTTCGGCCGAGCAAATTCGAGCCGAATACCATTGGCCCGACAAGTCGGATTCAACTAACTGATCGCTTACCGTTTGCCTCCTGGTTCAACCGAGTCACATTCTCGAGTCTATGAAGAACTCGCACCACAAATACAATCGACACGGTATGCCACCCACCGGTCACCAGGTCTCACCCGAACGCCTCGAAGAACTTCGCCGCATATCCAAGGAAGTCACGGGAGAGGAGATTACGGCAGCAGAAGCGAGTGATATGGCGCATCGTCTCCTCGAGTTCTATCGATTGATTTCGGGGCCCTTGCCGGGCGAGCACGAGAAACCTCCTCCTTCGCCACCATCTCCGGCTCAAAGCGCTGTCGAAGACTCTTGATGTTATGTAGGACGTGCTGGCCCTCTTCGGTCTGTAGTTCGCGAACCAGTTCTTGTGCCCACTCGGCATCTTCGCTCTTCAAAGTTCTAACTTCGTCGTCAACTCCCAGCAATGTGAGTGAGTCCGGTGTTTTGCGGACCGATATGAACGGTTTCTTGGCTTCAATCTTGAGTATTCTTTGCGTGAGGATAGAGTTCGAACCAACAGTTTCGAGGATAAGGCGTTTTGACTGATCGTCTCCCGCCAAGAACCATTCCGCAGCTCTGTTACTGAATGAAATAAGTTCGGATGCGGGTTCGAACGTGTTGCCTCGGTCATTCCGCGCAGAGAGCCGCTCTCGAAGGCGAATGCATTCTTTTTGGAGTTCGCACCGCTCCTTAACATACTCGAGATCGGTGAGTAGATTTCGGATCCGAAGGCTGGTCAATTCCCTCAGTTGATCTTCGACGCTTTTGAGCGACTGCACTAATGATTGCCGTTTCGCCACCTGCTGCTGCAAAAGTGTAGTATTGTCGCTCATCAATTCCTCTCGAGCCCATGCCTCGATAGCGGGGTGGATAGCAAGGGACCTGACGAACTGCTCTATCTGTCTTTCTAGCGATCGGCCTTCTATACTAGGTTCGGGACATCGAGGGCCCAAGCGGCGCTTCGTGCAATGGTAGTAGATGTAGTGACGTCCAGAGGGCTTATATTTGTGCTCTGCTGTCACAGCCAAGCCGCAAGAGCCACACCGGATCATGCCCGTAAATGGGAAGACGTGTCTTTGGGGCCGAATCCGCCCCGGCCGCTGCAGTAGCGACCGCACTCGCTCGAACTCATCGATCGTAACGATCGGCTCGTGCTTGCCGGGATACGTCTGTCCGCCCCAGATTATGATGCCCGCATAGAATGGATTGGTCAGAAGGCGGTAGACTGAGCTAAGTGCGAGGGGCGTGCCGCCCGTCCGTTTCTTCTTCGGCGACCGAAAACCCCATTCGTCACGTGCTATGACTGCAATCTGCTTTGCGCTGTATGAGCCCGTGAGCATCAGCTCGAACATTGCTCGTACGAGCTGAAAATGTATCGGGTCTTTGATGATCGTCTTGGTGCTGGGATCATTTAGATATCCAAGTGGTGCTTGATTCGGTCGCCAACCCTTATCGATCTTCGTTCGGTTGCCTCTCTTGACGTTATCCGAGAGCGCATCGGAATAATATTTTGATTGGCCGAACATGATCTGGAGCATGAACTTGCCCTGTGAATTGTTCTCGAAGGTGTACGTTGCGAATTTGAGATCACGGATCACGCCGCAATCGAGCATGTAGATGAGCCGTCCACCATCAATCGAATTCCGTGCAAGTCGGTCTGGCGCCCACGCGATAATCCCGTGAGCCCTGCCTTTCTCGATCTGAGCGAGCATTTCACCGAATTGCAGGCGACCAGGGGCTTTGGCGCTAAACGACTCTTCGTATATTCCGACGATTTCGGTCTCAGTGCTATCAGCGAACGTTCGCTGCAACGTTGCTAATTGAGATTCGATCGACGCTACTTGTCGATCTTCAGCTTCCGACGATTTTCGACAGTAGATAAAATAACGCATAAGCGGCACTGAATCGCGATTCTAAAATCGAAATCGATCTTACGCAAATCAGATGTCCACACATGGTGCCAAGTTGGCTCTAGTATCCGAGAGGGCGTGACATGCCATTCGGGCACATATTCCGTCGTGAAGACCGTACGCCTCCGACGAGGACCGTCTTGCGTGACGGGTGGTAATTCGCGAAGCGTGTGACCTTAAGTCTAGCTTTAAGGTCATCAGGCGATGCGGGTCGAGGTTTTGGGCGGGCTCGAGCGGCGGCGGC
>Ga0209589_1004333_pt1 | contig 24568 bp, 7 predicted proteins | sample CowpeawhiteBW_FD_187525 | JGI IMG/M metagenome (GOLD analysis project Ga0209589, IMG submission 187525) | Root nodule microbial communities of legume samples collected from California USA - Cow pea white BW (SPAdes) (version 2) | ecosystem: Host-associated > Plants > Roots > Nodule | place: USA...
AACTGGATTTTTTTTTTTTTTTTTTTTTTGTGTTAGTATGGTACATGCTATTGTCTTTTATTTTTTCTCCATTTATTTAATATTATGTTTCTCCTTTCGCTTTGCATTGTATTAATTTGAAGGATGTTTCTTAGTTGTTAATCCGTCCTTAGATGTTGTAGATTTAGTCAATCACCTTTCCTTTCAGTATCATTTTTGTGTCTTCTTTTGTAACAACAATAAGTAGTAACATAACCAAAAATTTGTTTCATCTTAAGGCCCTCTGGTACAAAGTTCTTGAGCTTAGGTTCTTACTTCAGAAGCCATTCTCAAGTTCAAATAGGTTACCGCAGGTATTTTCCTACTTCAGTTTTAATGTGATTTACTGTTTTATCTTACCTGAATGTCGTGGCTAAACATGGTAGAATTAAATTGTGTGCAGGAACCAATCAAGTCTTCGTTCTGTGAAGCAGATGAGGCAGTTAAAGTAGCATATTCAGATCTGGTGACTTCATCCAAGGAGACTTTAGATTCTATATTGGAACTGCAAGAGGTGCAATTTTTGGCTGGAAATTTAAATAAAAGAATAAGATTTTTTCTCATGCCTGTTTCATATATTTTATTTAGTGGACAAGGCTTGTTTGTGTTGGATGTTTCCTTTCTATATTTCACCAGTTTTTGTCTTATGAAGTTTTATATATACAAAATACTATATATGACGACTGATTTCATAGTCACTGATTTTTTTTCTTGCTCCAGGCTCTGTCTGCTAGGAACCCATCAATTACCCAAGCCACAGTTGGTAACTTGTTTCTCTATTGTTCTAATTTCCCTTTCTAGTTCTTTATACGATTTATTTGTCTCATCTTTTTGTACTTGATTGATACCTTGTTTTACTTTAATGCTTGTTGACATATCTTTGGAGTTGCTATCTAGTGGTAGGACTTATGCATTATAACACATTCTTTTTAAGTAATGGTAAACTACCGTTGCAGTTCTTTTAGGAAAATGGACTTTATTCAAGTTTTCTCCTATTTTTTGTTGGTGTGCCTATTATATGGACCATGCTTCACTTTCATTTCAGTAATACGTGATATGTACTTGAAGCTTAAAGCAACTTATCCATTTTTTAGACTTTCATGAAATATTTGTGACAAGGTTCATATTATTATCTTTAACCAACCTTATTAATGAACACATTTGTGAATTAATAAAATGGTCCTCAAGCTGAAAATGGTTGGAAGAATTGAGAGAAGGAAAAGTTAGAAGTGCGACATGATAATCATCTAAAATTGATAAGTTTTGTGTCTATGTACTCCTTTACAAGAAATATTTTATTTCTTGTATACTTTAAAGTTTTGTTTTATTATTATGGTTGACAGCAGATAGAGAAACATCTAATGATCTAACTAAAGTTCACCACTTATTCTTTTCCCATTTCAAGAAATAGTTGAATTTAATATTGCAATTTTAGATCAGTTTCATTCAGTTCCCCTTTTTTGGTTTAGTAGTTTCTAAGTTGAACAATTAAAAATATTGTGAAACTATCATGTAATCAAATAAAATTGGGTTCATCTTTAGGCTCATTCTTGCACTTCTTGTACAAGTTATTCAGGTCCACTGAATATTTATGTTGTTGATTAATATTAATACTAATATTACTTCAATATTTGTTGCATGTTTGGTTGAACCTTGGATATTTTTTCTAAGTAACCAACTTTTTCACCCTCCACTTGAAGGTTCAGAAAGGTTATCAACAGATTTAGATGTTTCTAAGCATTTGAATGAGAATGTCGATCAGGAATGGTCACAAATTTCACAGATGCACAAGAGGTATTTTTATAGTGTTCTCAATGCAGCAGTATTTTGCTACGCATGTAATTCCTCTATCAAGCTGCTGCAGCATTGAAGCTTCTAAGTTTTGTTTTGTGAGCTTTTTCTTTGCATCAGCAATGCTCGAAACAAAACTTCTCTCAAATTATACATTTTTTGTCACTTTATACAGATTTATATGTTTGTGCATTTAATGCTATTCATGTTTGTATCTTGCAGCATAGCATCTTTCAGAGACAAGTCAATCAACAAATGGCAGCGAATGACCCAAGTAACAACTGGGGCTGCTGCCATTAAGGGAAAATTGCATGCTTTTAATCAGGTCAGGTTCTTTAACTGGTTTTGGGATTTTTCTTTTTTGTGATGGATGGGTGTTTACTCCTAATTTTTCCCCATCATAGGATATTAGCAATCAAGTCTCTGCTTATATGAGAGATCCCAGTAGAATGATCAAGCAGATGCGGCTGAGAAGATCAGTTGTGAATGTATTTGGACATGTAAGCCATTCTCTTAATCTTTAGTTGGTTTAAATTGTGTTTTTTCCGTATGAGGTTAGGCACAAGGAGTTTGTTAAATTAAAAAGCTGGTTTATTTATCTTTGTCATTGGTGCCACTTTTTTTCAGGTTCCAGAGGATGATGATAAACCTAAAGAAGCGGTAAGCCTTGTAAAGAAAGTACTAATTTCCAAGTTATGATTTATGTGCAGGATGTTCAAAATTCAATAACTTTTTGAGGTTATAGCATGCTGCTTAGCAGTGGGTCTTGAAACGTCCCTTTTTCTCAACATTTTTTTTTTGTTTTATGATCAATAAGACCGGTGGTAAAAATGTTTTAATTGCTGGAAATTAGACTACTAATAGAGACATGTTTGAGGTTACATTCCAAATTGAGAATTAGGTTTGTCAACTGCTTTAAAGTTTCATCACTTTATACATTTTACTCAATTGGAATTTGTTGAGATCAGGTGAGATAGCCATGCAGGATTATGGGATAGTAGTGTGTGATTGATAAAACTTTCAAGTAAAATGCAGAGATGTATAGATGGCCTCTGACTGAGGACTTACTCCATAAGAATGAGAGAAAGAATAGGATTTTAAAATAAAAAGAGAGAAGAGGAAAATCCCTTTCGATAAGTTTTTTTCTCATTTCTGAATACCCACCTCCAATATATCATATGAATGCACAACCTGTAACTGAATAACAGAATTTGATAGCTGCTTGGTTCTCTATTTATTATCCTCTTCTCATCTGTTATATGTATGTGCAGTGCTTGTGTTTGCATGAATTTTGTAGGATCTTACAACGTGCGATATACAATCCTAACTTCCTATTCATTGCTTGCTTTGCAGGAGACACCTACTGACGGTGATCCCGAACTTCTGGATGACTCTGAATTTTACCAGCAATTATTGAAAGAATTTTTCGAGACAGTTGATCCTTCATCATCTGGTACACAATTTCTTTTTGGCTAATTAATCTTTTATAGCAACATTTCTATGTCAAATGCAATTTGATATTTGTAGCTTTTAATTGTCGTTGTACTTGATAACAACATACTGTCATGATAATGCACAAAATGTTCTTGCATTTTTGAATTATTTTTAATCGTTTTAAATTTCATAGTGGCTTTTGAAAGTCGCACACCACTAACATGCACAAATGACTAAATTTGAGTTTAGCTTAGCAGGAGTGACCAACATGACGGTTTTGAATTTTAACTTTCTGTTAGATCCAGATTTTACACTAGTACCAAGGGGTAGATACTACTAACATTTCCCTTCAACAAATAAATGTGAATTATTCACAATGCTGGCCGCTTCTGAAAATTATGCCATCTGAAAATTATGGCATCTTTTACATTTGAATAATCGGGGAATTGAAAACAAGGGGTTTAGAATTATCTGATTGTTGCCCGTTGTACAATCCTCTGAACAGTGAGTCCAGAATATCAGAGACTTGAATCTAAACATGTTCCTTTTTTTCACCGTTGTTCAGTTATCTACCCCTAAAATATGATTTAACTGTGCTTTCTTTGTGTGTAATTAATTACACTTCATTTTCTTGTTTTATTTGTGCAGAAAAAGCATTTTATGCTTTGAAGAGAATGCAACCTAAGAAAAGAAAAATTGTCGATCGTCGTGCATCCAAAAGTCGCAAGATAAGGTAATTGTAGGATGTAACATTTAACCGTTGTGTACGTATCTTGCAGTCGTTTATGAACTGAATAATTTGTTTAATAATTTGGTGAAGGTATAATGTTCATGAAAAGATAGTAAATTTTATGGCCCCACTACCTGCCAATATTCCTCCTATGGCTCCGAAGTTATTCGAAAACCTGTTTGGATTGAAGACACAAAGATCATCTGCTGCAGCCTCATAAATCATTATCATGGTTGGCCTCAGTTTTGCCCTAAACATGTTGTATACTAATGTCTCCTACATTATGTTTATTATTTGAGGAATTTCATTATTTTTTCCTCCACGAGACAATGTAAATCTATTCAGATGCCTCGTTTCTCCTTCGATGTTCATCGAGTAGTGTGATACGGGCTCAAATGATGGTGAGCAATGGCTTGGTTCTAACATAATATAGTTCTGAATTTGCCTCAATATGCCTGTTTAAAATGCATGTTTGCTACCTTATTCACTTTATTAGGGTCAAATTTTTAATTCTAAGGAAAACCATGGAGATTATTGTCATTTGCAATGAATAGTTCAAGCAGTGAAATACCTGAGGACGCGAAAAGACATCATTTTGGTAAAATGTTCCTAACCAGCTTTATCTTTTACGGTGTGTTTGGAAAAATGAGTTAGACGCTAACAACAAATCAAACGTACACCATAAACCACATTCATTTCGGATTGAGCTTTTAGGAATGAGAAATGGTTATTATTATACCAGCTTTCTTTTTTGGAGTGTCAAAAAACCCATTCCACGGTGACCTAACTTTTAATTTTGGGTCGATTTGATCCTCCATGACATTTTGTTAAGACAATTTCTTCCTCCACTTTCATATTTTCTTTCCACACCCCAGTTTTTAAAGTGTCCATCTCGCCCTTTCTATACCCTCATTCAAGTAGTCATCCAACGTATATTGATGTTCTTACTTTTGAGCTATTGTTTTTAATGACTTAATTAATAATTTATTTGGTGTATTTATATTTTTGATTAGTTTTGGTTTTTTTTTTTCAATTGAGTTCCTATTTTTGTAAGCATACTCAATATTACCCACACCATTAGATTGATATTAATACTTTTTGAAAGTATCTTTATGTCAAAATTTATATCATGTGTCAAAATCAAAGTTATCTTTTACCTTAATTTTCCTTTGATTTTGATAAATGACACATTTTAAATAGAAAATCAAAATTCGAGTCATATTTTACTTTGAAATCCTTATTTTATTTTTTCATGTTATACATTTCAATCAGAAGATTACTCATATTTGATATATGACAAATCAAGAATTTGACGGTTATACTTCCAAACGATACTAGTGTTAATTTAATGTCAAAGATTATATCGAGTCTCTCTTTCAAAATATTAAGTGTTTTTTTTAAAAAATGAAATAGAAAATCAGTTGAGTAAAAAAAAATAATGCAGAGACCAAAACAAATTAAAAAAGTTCTAAGTATATAATTAAATTATTAATTAAACATTTTAATATTAAATTGTCAAAGAATATGGTTGGAGGTGAAGGTTTTGTAGGTGTTGAAATTAATTATCCTTTTTGGTGTAAGCTTTTCGTTTTCTTTTTTAACAAGATATTTGAACAATATATATTCAGTTTAAAAAAATGTTCTATCATTATTAATTAATGAATACTTATTTATTAATCTTGATTTCATTACTTATTATATTTTAAAAGTCTTTTAAGGATTAATTACAAAGTATAAATGATGTGACCCAATATATTATGAAATATTTCTAAATTATTTATATTTAATTCGAAATTCGAAAAGAATAATAAATAATTATAATTAGGTTGAATGATCAACCTTTAGACATCTCCAATAGTCACATCTTCTCGATAAACTCTTGAAATTATTTATTTTTTTAAAGAGTAATTAAAAAAAATTGTTAAAATAAAGCTATATTTTAAATTTCATGAAATTATAAACTACCATATATAATAAATTTATTTATTATTTCTTACAACAATCACCTTAAAAACATGCTAACAATTATTTGTGGTTAAATAACAACTTAGACTCTATATATTTAAAGAATCTTTTGGCCACAAAAATGCAGTCTTCTTTTGTCATTGAGAAGCAGTTGTAGAACATTTGTTTTGGTATTAAACAGAATCAAAATCTATCACGCCATTCATGTTAATGTGAATAAATAATATGTGGTTTGTGTTTACACGCAACCATTGTTGATTGGCCAAGTTAAACTTTCATGAACTTTTCAAACGCAAAGATACAAATAGAAATTAATACAAAAGAAGGTGTATCTTGGGGTCCAAGATATTGGTTCTTCTTACTTTATGGTCAATTTGAGGTCAATGAGAAAGTGAGAAAAATTAGGCCTAAATGAAATGTCACAATCAAGAAACTTTTGAATGGTTGGAGAGAAAAATTAGGACAAAACAACAACTTGCCCAATAAACATTCAGATGAGTTACTGGAGGCAGGTAAAAGTCTTTGTATATTATTATTTCACCACATGTCAAAAATATATTTATGAATATAATATAATAATCATGTCATATTTGAATCTAAAATAAAAGAACAATTTTAGTTTATATATAAAATTTGTATACGACTGTATAGTTTTTAAAAATTTATAAACAAGTTTATATGTAATATATATGATGTCCTGAATTATTTAGATTTAAACGTCCTTTGCATATTATTTAATAATTTACGAGATTTATCCTATTAATAGCCTCTTGCATTCACACAAAATTTTTTGTTCTTTTTCTTATGATTGGAATATTAGTCTAATTTTTGTTGTCTAATTTTTTTAATTACAGTTTCAAATTTATTAATGAATATTTTTTTATTAAGAGTTTGATTTATAAGTTTTAATCACGATTTGTCCGTCAGATTAAGTGATTTCCAGAAAAGTTGATTTCTATTTTTTATTGAAAAATTATTCTTTTATGATCTAAACATAGAAAATGTCCACTTTTTAAAGATGCCACGTCACTCTCGTATTAGTTAATAGCCGCCGCGTATATACAAATAAAAATTTGATCAACAGGAACATGATTTTTTAATTATATACACAATCTTTGCTAATTGGGCAATTTTTCCATGCAAGTTTCATATGCACATAAACACCACAAATTAATGTAAATTAATACTTCTCTATCAATTAATTTTTATCTGTCATAATTTTCCTCATATTAAGAAGCATGAGTTTCTTAAAAGTGTATACTAGGTTCTTATTTTGTTCCTTACCTTTCTTGTTTATTAATTTAAATCATATTTACTAACCATAAAAATTGCATTGCAGAAAATAATACAAGTAAATTCAACAATACGATTATTGGGTAGCCAAATTTCGATAGAAAAAACTCAAATATCAATAATTTTAGTTTTAAATATTTATTTTTGATTTAAATTAAATCCCTTATTCATGTAAGTTTAGGTGAGACATTTTTCAACAAATGAATAAAATAGTTGAAATTAAAGCTAATATAAGAATATAATCGCCAAAACATATTTTGAAACCGTCTTGAACTTTAAAATGTCATCATAAAAAGAAACAAATTTTTATAAAAAAAATGTGGCAGATGAAAACAGTAAAGTCTAATTTCTTGAAGTGTCATGTAATGTATAGTCAACTAGTATAGGGCAGTGAGAGTGAGACTATAAATATATTTATATTGAAGTGATGCCAGCCTGTCTTCTATAATAAAAAAATAGATGGTTAAATATGCCAGCCTGTCCTCCAAAACCAAAATTTAATGTTTAAGAATTCAACCATTAACTCAAACAATTTTAAGCTGTTAAAATGCTCTAAAAAATAAATTATTCGTAGAGATTCAGTGAATTAAGCCAGGTTTCTACTGCATTGTCACCATCCAGTAAATTTATGAAATCATACAAGTTTGAGTATGTTTTTATTATTTTATATTTTAATCTGGTGTCATTTTAGTTTTTCTTGAAATCTGGTTTTGGTTTTTGTGATCACTAAACTAGATTCTTCTGTGTATTACTGACTTGTATCGAAAAATAAAGTAAAAAGAAAAACTATAGAAATGTTAAAAATTAAATGAGTTATATTCTCTAATTTCTTGAATTTGGATTCTGTTGATTTTCTTTTTACTTTTTATTATACCTTCGTAATATATTAATATATTTTAAATATTTTTTTAAAATATTTAAAATATTAACCCGGTATATTTTTAATAATCAGTTCACGCCAACACAAAAAATCAGCAAAAAAAGAGAGTCTAAACTCGTAATTTCTCTCAGTCTTATCATGCACAGCTTTCCCCTACCACAATTTTTATGTGATGGGATTGTATCATATTCGGATCTAATTTAATATTTTAAAATTTATATGTGATTATTTAATTAAATTTAAAATTTTCAGATTACAAGTTAAATTTGATCGATTTTTTTAAATTAAAAATTTTCAATAAATAAAATTATTTTTTCAAATAAACAATATAAATATAGTACATTTTTAAATAAAAAATATGACCTATATAATTTTAATAATTTTTATTATAACAAATAATAATTTTATATAATTTATTATTAAATTTTAACAAAAAAATATCATATTTAAAATTTATATGTATTTACAAATATATATATATATATATATATATATATATTAAAATATAAACTAAAACTGTGTCAGATATTCATAAAATTTCAATTCATCAATCAAATCTAAATTATTTATTTCACTCAAAACTTTATTCATTTAATATTTATATATTTATTTAATTTAAGCCGACCATATACTTAAATTTACTTCATATTTTTTCATATTCAATTTGACGAATTTTTTTTGTTGAGGCGACTCATTTTCAAGGAGAGTTTTTAAATTTTGAATATATAAAGCATTTTCTCATATTTAAATGCAGGCATGACAGTGTAAAGTAGAAAAAAATAACATCTGAGGTCCAAGATCTTTGAATGGTCAGAAATGGCTGCCTCTGATATTACTACAATACAAATGCCAAAAAGTTAAACAAAAAGACAAAAGTATACTAAGAATTTTCGATGAAAATGAGGTGTTACCACTAGGAAACTCTGTGTTCTTTATACACTCTTCCTCCCTATAAATATACAACTTCCACACAAACGCTGATATTTAGAACTCATTGAACAAAACAGGGAAAAATTTCTGAGAAAAACCAGTTTATAGCAATGGGTTCAGAGTGGTCTCTGATAGGGTCATTCACTGCAACAGTTATGATAGCATACACTGTGTTTGACAAGTTCATCCCAACCCACATACGTTCTTATGTACAAATATACGCTCACAAACTAATAGGTTTTCTTTCTCCTTACATCCAAATCACGTTCCCTGAATTCTCAGGCGAACGTCTGAAACACAGTGAGCTTTTCACTGCCATCCAAACCTACCTCGCTCAGAACTCTTCTCAGCGAGCCAGAAAGCTCAAAGCTGAACCTGCCGCCGAGAGCAACAGCCCCTTTCTTCTTTCCATGGACGACAACGAAGAAATCACAGAGATTTTCAACGGGGTCAAGCTCTGGTGGGGTTCTCACAAGAGCATGATCAAAACACAGTCCTTTTCGTTTTACCCTACTTCTGACGAGAAGAGGTTCTACACCCTCACCTTTCACAAGCGCCACAGAGACCTCGTTTCAAACACCTACATCCCCCACGTGTTGGAACAAGGGAAATCGCTCAAACTGAAGAATCGGCAACTGAAGCTGTTCACCAACAATTCTTACACCGGTTGGGGAGGGTATAGAAAATCGAGGTGGAGCCACGTTGTGTTTGAGCACCCTGCGAGGTTTGAAACCCTTGCTATGGAGAAAACAGCGAAGGAAGAGATCATAGAGGATCTTCTCACGTTCAAGAACGGAAAGGAGTATTATGACAAGATAGGGAAGGCTTGGAAGCGTGGTTATTTGCTGTATGGTCCTCCGGGGACTGGAAAATCTACCATGATTGCTGCCATGGCTAATTTCATGTACTATGATGTTTATGATCTTGAGTTGACGGCAGTGAAGGATAACACACAGTTAAGGACACTGCTGATTGAGACAACGAGTAAGTCTATTATTGTGATTGAAGACATAGATTGCTCTCTTGATCTTACTGGGAAGAGGGTGGTGAAAAAGGAGAAGGAAAAGAGTGGGGAGGTGAAGGATCCTGTTAAGAAGGCGGAGGAAGAAGATAACAAAGAGAGCAAGGTGACATTGTCGGGTTTGTTGAACTGCATTGATGGGATTTGGTCGGGTTGTGCAGGAGAGAGGATCATTATTTTTACTACGAACTATGTGGAAAAGCTTGATCCTGCTCTGATTAGAAGTGGAAGAATGGACAAGAAAATAGAACTTTCTTATTGTTGTTACGAGGCTTTTAAGGTTCTTGCCAAGAATTATTTGGATGTTGATTATCATGGTTTGTTTTCTGTGGTTGAGGGGTTGCTGAAAGAGACGAAGATGACACCTGCTGATGTTGCTGAGAACATGATGCCTAAGTCGAAGAGGGATGATGTGGAGACATGCTTGAAGAAGTTGATTGAATCTCTTAAGAAGGCAAAGAAGAAGGCTGAGGAAGAAGAAATTAGGTTGAAGGAGGAGAAGGAAAAGGAGCAGGAGAAGTTAGCAGAAGCAAAGCGTGATGAAAAAGCTGGGAAAGAGGTGAAGGAGAATGGTTTTTCCATTGATATGGGAAAAGGATAAAACTTGAAGATTGAAGTTAATATGCATGCAATATGCTTTTGCTGCAGTGTAGATTCTATTAGAACATGTGATCTATCTGTGAATAAATTATTTGAACTCATGTATATATATTATGTAAATAAGTGTGTACTGGTATGGTGTGCATATTAGGATTTCGTTGTGTAAGGATTTTATGTATATATATTAATTAATGTATTTATAAACTATGTACATGGTTTGTATATTAATGTATTCTATCAGGATTTGAATTTGTATGGTTTAATAATGCATTATTGATGATATGTATATGCTTGGTTATTCCTCCGTTTGGTATATTCTTAATTAGTTATTTTTATACAATAAGTTGTTCTAATTAAAATAAGATGAAGTAGGATGGAGAGAAATAAATAAAAATATGTTTTTGAAGTATTATATAGAAAAATTGTATGAAATATTGCTTTTGTTTCTACAATCAAGTACAACTAGTTTGTTTGATAGACAACTTGTGTATTCTTAGAGTAAATTATCTAAGTCATCTTTTAATGAGTTCAATAGGAATATCAATAAGTCAACACTAGTAAATTTATGAAAAAAAACATAAGATCGCGAAATAATAGTATAAGTAGGATTTGTTTTAAATGACAAAAGATAGAACAATTGTATAAACAAATTGATTTTCTAGATCATTCAAAATTTAATTCTTCATCAATTACTGTATAGTTGTCAAATAGAAATAAATTAATTAAGCAAGAGTTAACCAATTCATTAATATCGTCGCTCGTTGCATGTGTATTCTATAAAGTTTTATTCTTTTACCTCTTAAATCAAACAAACAAAAAGATTATTAGAATTAACAACAAACAAGAATTCTTAATTAAAAAACAAAATTGAGTTATCAACAAATGTTTTAAAAATAATCATAAGAGCAATTAAAAAAAAAGAAGATTACACTTTATTTTGCAGAAATTGAAGAACACTTAATTGCACATTACCTCAAAATTAAATATGAATTCACAAGATAATCAACCAATAAAGATTTAGCCTTTCATTCTAAAGACAATCAAAATCGTTACAAATAAGAAGAATAAAACATGGTGTGATGAGAAATTGAGTGGTGAGTGATGATCGTTGAACATAGATGAACATCTATTTTATAGTAGTATTTGGTGAACTAAATATGTTTCTTAGAGATAGATCTTTGGCTTTGATTCATTCAATCCAAAGTAATAAATTATATTTCAGATATCTCAGCATGATAGATGATCCAAAATAACATATTTTGGTGCAAAAAATCTAACACAAAAGATGCTCTAAGGTAACAAATCCCATTATAAAGGTGCAACACGACATACGACCTAATGAGCCTTCAAAGCATAGATAATCCAATTACATATCAGTTGACCCAAAGATTCACACAACAAACACCCAATAATTTACACAACAGACGAGTCATTAGTATGACTCCCAAACAAGTATGACTCCCAAACAAGTATGTTGTACACAATGAAATAAGTCGATGGTAGACAAGTCGACAACACATATCTCAAACAAAGATGTGGGTTCACAAATTATATTTTTAGTAGTTTCATGAAGTAGGTGTCTTAATAGCCCACTTATTAGACGTCTTGTGGTTGAAAGATTAGACGCTACTACACTAGAGTTCGCATGAATCAACTCAAATTTTCAATTTTTAAAACACTTCATTTCTTCAAATTATTGGAAAATCCCCAAATCAATATACTAGCATCATCCATAGGTCTATTAAACCATCTATCACTACATCAACAATAGATGACTTATGAACTTATACTTCAATCAGCTAGACAAAACACAAATTAGAACTTTCAGAAAACATTATGCAATACATCACATCATCAAAACTAAGCTCATGATGATCCATTTGATCATCTAGTGATGTTCAACAAATTAAATTATTTATTTAGACTTATTTGGTTAGACAATTTAATGAAGTTCATTTATCTATAACGTAAGCTCATGATGATCCATTCGATCATCTAGTGATGTTCAACAAATTAAATTATCTATTTAGACTTATTTGGTTAAACAATTTAATGAAGTTCATTTATCTATAACGGGTAACATTTATCAAAACATTAAATGAATACATTTAAATTCAATTATGATTCAAAAAAGATAAAATTAAATGTTATAAATGATTGAAAGTATACTCATCAATTATACAAGAAACATCCTTTTAGAATATTATAATTTTCAGCTTTTTCAAGTAGCAACCTGATGAATAGCAATTATTTGTTTGGTTTTTTTTAGTTCAATATTTTCAATTCAAATCTCAAAATCAAGTTCAAGGACAAAAGGGGGTAACGGTGAGGGGAGATCCCACTAAAATGTGGATATCAGAAAAAATGTATAGAAAACTAATATACTAAAATGTGGATATCAGCAAAAATCTATATAATATATTTGTTTTTGAGAAATTATACTCATACGCAAATTATACTAATACAGAAAGAGATATAAGAAGAAAGAGAAAGCATGAGAAAATTATTAATTTGTACGAATATCTATTGTAAGACAACTTTTATATATATATATATATCCAAGCTGTGCCATGGGCTAGTTAATATTAATTAGAAGTTTTTTTTTAATTTTTATTAGTATAACTAAAATTTATTTTATAATTTAAAATATAAAAGCAATTAATTAAATCATATTATAATTGTTTTGCTTTCACAAATTTATACAAATAACTATTGTAAGATCCAATATTTTCTGCCCTTATGTTTAAGGGCTGCCCCAAATCTAATTGGGTCTAAGGGCTAGTCCATAAGGAGTCAAAGACCCTAAACCAGCCTAACACTCTCACTCCTATCTCACTTTCAGAAAACATAAGTCCTCAAACCCCTTCGTTCTCAATAGAAGCTCTGCTAGGGTTTGATCCTTAGCCTTCGTCAAGGTTGCTAAAGCTCTTTCAACTCCACGTAAGTTGCTCCTTAGCTCATACTAATCTCTCCTAGTCTTATTCTCGTGTTTACTCTGAGGCTCATCTCAATGCCCTTGTCTTGTTCCATTCTACTATGTTTCCAACTCACTAAGTCGTTTCCGGAACTGTGGTGCTCATTGTTTATGTATACGAGTCATTTGGATAGCTCTTTCTAGGTAAGGGAAGCTAGGGCTTTGTGTTTTAAATGATTTTTGGCCTATTCTTGATTCTGTTTGGTGTTGTATGGGCTATATGTTACTATGAACATGCAAAGTGCTCGTGTTTGTTGTTTGGTGCAAAAATGTAACTGCTGCAGGTGAGAACAAGGGCGAGAACTGATAGTCTCGCCCAAGCGAGCTAGTCTCGCCTAAGTGAGACTGGTAGAGGCTCGCCCAGGCCTTTTGTGCGAGCTATCGCTCAGGCGGGTCATCCTTGTTTTGAGCGAGAGAATGCCTTGCTCAAGCGAGGAGATCTCGCCTAAGCGAGCTAGTGCGAATGGCCATTGTTCTAGATTGTCGAGCTCTCGCCTAGGCGAAGGGAGCTCGCTTGAGCGAGACCCTTCTGCCTGAGCGATGGGCTGCGCGAGGGGTAGGTTTGCTCCTTGTTTTCTTTGTTTTTGGATATTAATCGTATGTTGGACTGATTATGCAGTTTAAAGTATGAATTGAGTGACTTTGTGTGAATATGATGAATTATGGTTTGTGGCTTATGAGTTTAACATGAATTGAATATGATGAGTTGGGTATGAATTTGATATGAGATATGGAATGGTTCATGGGTGGGCAAATGATGAATTTTGTGTATGATCTTGGCATGTGATTTCAATGAAATGGTTGGTATCAAAATGGCATGGTATTGGTATGAGGTGAAATTCTATATTCATGGATTGGGAAGGATGAGTTGGAATGGATTCAACATGGAATATGAATGAGGATTGGGTTATAAAGGTTGGCATGAGAGTTATGTGCAAGATAAATATTACCTGATTGATTGAGTGTGTTTGGTTTGTGTCAGTGCGTAATTCCTTGAAATCTCTAGGTGAGATTTCAGAGTAGTGCTTCAGTGGTTGGGACGTAATTCTGTGGCCCCTGTTAGTGGGTGTCCATGGTGGTGTCCCATCTATATAATTTGGTAAGGATTCAAGGTAAGGTTGCATCCTGACATTCTAAGGAGTCAGTTAGTCTCACTTAGAGCAGAATGACTCTTGTGGTGAGAGTAGCAGGAGGCCTGAAACTCATTAAGGGCTAACCTGTGTGTGGGGGATTGAATCGTTGTAACACTTGTAACACATAGCTCGGGGGTGAGCAGGGTAATCCACCACAAGTGTAAGCATCCGCTGAATCCGACCAGATTATATGTATCCGAATGAGTCAAGTTAAGTCCTAGTGTATTGATTTGAAGGTCATAACATGCTGGGATGATGTGTGTATATTTGACTGTAAAAGTATATCTGATTGCATGATAAAATCTTTTTGGCTCTAGCTTAACCTTTTGTTTGTTGTATGTTCTGTCTGGTGTGGTTTTCTCTTTTTGCGATGATCATCAACTGATGTGAGCAGATGTGAGAACTTCCCATAGTCAACAGGAAAATGGTGATTCCACAATATAGTCTATCCGGGTTGGATCTCGCTTATTTGAGATTTCTTATAGGGCTAAGGCCCGTGTATTGTATTGCCCCTAGGACTTTATTTCGAATATTGTCTATCTTTGACTCCTTTTGGGTTATAGGCATTGTAGTGAGCGTTAGTATTTTCTTTTAAATACCTTGGATAACAGTAAGGAGTAACTTTATACTCCGCAACTTGCTATTTATATTATTCGAAGTAAAATTTTATTTAATTATGTTATTATTTAAATGGAGTGTTACAGTTATTGTTATTAAAACTTAAAAAAAAAATTAAGCTGCTCAATAATTATACGGATAATATAATCCAAAAATTTCTCACTTAACATTTTCTGTAGCCAAAAACAAAAATCAATTGACTAAAAAGCAAGTGTACCAATCTTAGTATTATTGTCTAATTTTTTTTTTCAAGTTCATATCTAACCAATTTCACAATTATATTTCACTATTTAAAATGTCTCCAATAAAAAATTGATTAATTTTATTTCTTGAATTATTTATGATAATTCATTTCCTGACGGTTTAAACCTTTTAGAAATTATTTTGATTAAAATGTTTGAAATTTAACAATTCTTTAAGGTTCACAACCGTAAAGCATGTTCACTACAATATTAACCCATATATCTTTCCTTGTCTTGCTTCTGAAACTCTCAAAATCTAAAATTCATCAACAATATCTCAGATCATAAAATAAGCAATAATATGTTCATACCATTTGAAGACTTTGGTCAATATATTAGTGCATGTCTTGGACTATCATAAAATAAATTCTCAAAAACGGTTATATAGTAAGAGTTGACAGGAGAAAAAGAAACATTAATAGTGAGAGTTGACAGGAGAAAAAGAAACATTAACGAGATAAAAAATTCAATATTAATACTGAACAAAAACTTGACAAGTGACTACAGTAAAAATAAAATAAAAATAAAAAATAGACACCAAAAATATATTAAAGTCAAATTTCATAATATATGAATTTGTTTGTTTGTAACAACTAGCTGAGTATTTGAGTTGGGTTACTATTTGAAATGCGAGGGTTTTGGCTCAATTTGTTTACATCACGTATTAAACAAGTTTGCTTATGATTTTTGTGGAATTGTTCGTAAATTATGGATATGCTCAACTAGCTTGTACGTTTACTCATCCACACCTTCGTTAATATATGAAACTTGATCAGTACATTCATAAAAAACTTTATTTCAATACACATTATTTAGGTTTAATTATTTTTTTTCCTGTTTTTATTCAAAAATGTCAAATTAATCCTTCCCTTCTTTTAAATTTTAATTTGGTCTCGATTTTTAAAAAAATGATACAATTTTGTCCTTTTTTGTTAAATTTTTTGAAATTGATTAAGAATTTTTTTCATCAAAATTGAAGTTGTTAATAAGAATGATTTGCTTTATTGGTATAATTAACATTATCATAGTGCTAATTTTGTTAAAAGATCATTAATTCGGTTCAAAAAATTTAACAGAAATGATCAAATTGCATCAATTTTTTAAAAATCGAGATCAAATTGAAACTTAAAAAATCTAGTGAACCAATTTCACACTTTTGAACAAAAGCAGAGATCAAATTAAACCTATTATTTATTATTATATTATTGAATTTATTAGCTGAAATAGATTTTTTTTAATAAAATATTTCAACTATTTCTTTTACTTTACTTACACATCAACCGCTGAACTGGCACTAAAAAAAATATTTTATAAAAATATAATTTTAATTCAGAAAAGAATTAGTCACTATAATAACCAATTTAGATACTAATTTTTAAAATAAAAAATTATTAATTACTAAAATAGTCACTAATAAAAATTTATAATTGGTTGAGTTTTTTAAATTTTAGCTACTAAGATATTTGCTTTAAAAGAAATAAATTACTAAATATTAGCTATGAAAATTTTTTTCTACTAAAAAAATTAGTTTCTAAATTAATTTTTAATTAATTAGTAGTCAATTTAATAACTAATTATAATTATTTATTTATAATCATAACTATTTTAATAATTAATAATTTTTAATTTTATAAACTGATATTTAAATTGATTGTTATAGTGATTAATAATTTTTTATTATTAAAATTAAATATTATTTAAGAGTTTGTTTTAGTTCGTGATTACTAAAATATTTAGAAACATTATGGGAAAATAAAATCTGAAAACACGACTTTTGAAAGAGTTCATTTTTTTTTTGTTTTTCTTTTTGTAAAAGTTAAGCAGTATATTATAATTTAATTTTATGAAAAAGTACCTATATTAATATAAACAAATATAAAGTATATCCGTTAACACAGCGTTTTGTAGTGATATGTCGAATCAAACAAGGTTCTTGAAAAAAGCACGTCCAGTTGTAGAAAGTAAAATCGCTTTATCTAAAAGTAACGAAACAAAAAACAGAATTCCGGAAGCTTTATTTGATGAAAGAGTAATAAATTCCTAACATACAACGTGATACATTGCCGACAACGTGATTTAAACACTGTAAACGACCACAACCACATATATTTTGTTACTCAATTACTAAATTAATTGCAAAAGTTCTTATGTTAAGCTATTATTGCTTCTGCGTCTTTTCCCAAAGATTTGTTAATTTAATTCACTGCTTCTGTTGTGGAACGGTGCCGTATGATAGGGGCTTTTCAGGAGTAGTCACAATTTTAATTACCTACGATCCTGTTGCTGTTTTACTGTGTGGCCACCAATGTTTATGAACTCTGTCGCATTGTTTAATATATCAACATATCACTGTTTTCTTTACAAAATCTATTATTAGACTGTGTTCGAAGTGAATGAATGAAAAAACTAAAGATAAAATCCTCTTGGATTTTAATTTCAAGAAAGAAATAGTAAATTCATATTTTGTTAGATTGTACCTCTTGTATAAGTAATTTTAGAAAAATATTAATTTATGATGATATTCAGATTGGGGTGTGAGAAAAGAAGTCTCACATCGATGAGAACTTACTTTGGGGCTTCCTTCTTTTAATGTTATAAAAGGAGTTTTTCCTTAGGAAATCATCCCAAAGTCTCTCCCTTTCTATTCTTTCTACTTTATTTGCTTGAGAGAAGAATTAAGAGAGAATATTAGTTTCTCCTCTAAGAGAGAAGGTTAGTTTCTCTTTTAAGGTTCTCCTTGTATTAGTTTCTTCTATTTCTAAGAGAGGGGTTGTCATTATTTTCTCCTTGGGATTAGAGAGAATGATATGTAATTTTTCTTTTTCTTGAATAAATTATATTTGTTGCCTATTATCTATTTTTTTGTTCCTTTATTTTCATCTTTTATTTTAGTTAAGAGTACTTCTGCTGGTACTCTGATACCCAACAGTGGTATCAGAGCTGTTGGTTCGTGTGATTATATTCCGCTGCTATTGTCATTAGAATAGTGTTGTGATAGTGGATAAAGTGTGGTAGTGTGAAAGTGCATGTCTAGGAAAATTCTGGCTAGGAAAGACTTGGTACTTAAGCGTGTCCATTAGTGACCCACCTCTCTTTTCTCATTGTGGAAACTGAAGATGAAGGCAATTTTGAGAAAGGACAATTGTCTAGCGGCAATTGAAGAAAAACCTGTGGGCATTACAGATAAAAAGTGGAAGGAAATAGATAACAATGCTATAGCAAATTTTCACTTAATATTGGCAGATGCGGTTTTATCCAACATTGTGGAGAAGACTACAACGAAGGAGATTTGAGATACTCTCACAAGCCTGTACGAGGTTAAGTCACTTCACACAAGAATATTCTTGAAGAGAAAACTTTATACTCTTCGAATGAGTGAGTCCACATCGGTGACAGACCACATTAACAATCTAAATACGTTGTTTGCCTAACTTTCAGCGGCAGATTTCAACATAATTGAAAATGAACGTGCGGAGCTTCTAATACAGAGTTGACCTGATTCGTATGATCAGCTTGTCATCAACATTACAAATTACAAAGTTGCTGACCTCCTACACTTTGAGGATGTTGCCGGAGCTCTTCTTGAAGAAGAATCCAGGCGAAAGAACAAAGAGGATATGGTGGAAAGTGCAAGGCAAATAGAAGCTTTGGTGATGACAAGAGGTAGATCAACAGAACGTGAATCTAGTGGGAGTCAGTCTCATGATAGATGTCAAAGTAAGAAGCATCTCAAATGCTACCATTGTGGCAAAAGAGGGCATGTGAAGAAAGATTGTTGGCATTTGAAGAATGGAGGAAAGAACTCTGAGGCATCAACCTCACAAGGTTGTATGGCAAATACCTCAAAGGACGAAGATATTCTGTGAAGAAGAGGAGAGATATGGTAAGTCATGAAAGCGCAAAAGATCATGGTAGATGTGTATGTGCTTTTGGGAGATACGTTGCAGGAAGCTAATGCAATGGTTGCATCGACAAGTCAAGAAGAAGCGATGTTGATGTGACATCGTAAACTTGGGTATAAGTCAGAGCGAAGTTTGCAAATCCAGGCAGAACGTAATCTTTTACTCGGGCTCAAGAAGGTTGTTTTACCTCTACGCGAGCATTGTGTGGTAAGCTAACAAACATAGTTATAGATCGCAGATTGCTAGCTTGACTACCAGAAAAAAAGAAAACACAAGAAGACTTGATTATTCTGATGTAAGGGAATCACCAGAGTTATCACTAGGAGAATCAAAGTTTACTCCAAGAGATTGTGGGTGTACTACATCAAGAGAAAGTCAAATGTGTTGTTACCAGTTCAAGGAATCCAAAGCACGAGTAGAGCTTGAAACTGGGGAAAATTAAGTGCTTGGGTTATGCTAACAATGTGAAGGGGTACCACCTGTGGGTCCCACTACCCACAAGGTTATTGTTAAGCAGAAATGAAATGATGCTCCAACCAAAAGGCATTAAAGAACAAGAAAACTTGGTTTGCATGGTTGAACAAATCTCAGTACGGTTTAAAGAGAGCTCAGGTGTTCGTACCAGAGATTTGATTCCTTCATAAGCCTCGGTTATAACAGACTGGGTGTTTAGACCATTGATGTTGTATGTGGATGACATGTTGGAGGTAGGTCCCAACAAAGTTCAAATCCAGGAATTGAAGACACAATTGGCTAGGAAGTATGAGAAAAAGGACTTGGAACCAGCAAACAAGGATTTCAGGGATGCAAATTCACGAGACAAAAAAGATAGGAAGGTTTGGCTTTCTCAGAAGAAATACTTACTGATAATCTTGCGACGCTTCAACATGCAAGATTGCAAGCCAATTTCTACCCCACTTTCTATCAATTGTTCCTCACGTATGAGTCTTAGCAGTGAAGTGGAGAGGATGGAGAAGTCTCGAGTACCGAGTGCATCGGTGGTGGACAGGCTTATGAATGTTATCATGTGTACAAGACCAGACATTGCACAAGCATTGGTTGTGGTTAGTAGGTTCACGGCGGGTTTGGTGGAAAGCAGTGAAGTATTAACAAGAGGTCCTTAGAAGGAACCTCGGGTGTTGCATTGCGTTTTGGAGGATCGGAATTATGTGTCAATGAAGTCTACGTGGATTCGATCCTACTGAAGTCTACCAGAAGAACAAGCAACATGAAGGCAGAGAATAAAGCATGGTGTGAAGAGTTGATTAATTTCATCAAAATCTTCAAGTGGGAGATTGTGAGAAAAGAAGTCCCACATCGATGGAAACTTACTTTGGGGCTTACTTTTAATGTTATAAAAGGAGTCGAGTGTTATAAAAGGAAATCATCCTAAAGTCTCTCCCTTTCTATTCCTTTTACTTTATTTGCTTGAGAGAATAATTAAGAGAGAATATTAGTTTCTCCTATAAGAGAGAAAGTTAGTTTCTCCTTTAAGGTTTTCCTTGTATTAGTTTCTCCTATTTCCAAGAGAGGGGTTGTCATTATTTTCTCCTTGGGATTAGAGAGAATGATATGTAATTTTTTCTTTTCTTGAATAAATTATATTCGTTGCCTATTATCTATTTTTTTGTTCCTTTATTTTTCATCTTTTATTTTAGTTGAAAGTACTTGTGCTGGTACTCTAATACCCAACATGGGGAAGTAAATTTATATAGGTGTCTTTTTAATATTTTAATTTATCAAAATTATTAATTTGTAAACTCAATTCAAGTTAAAGGTTAGAAAAAATAGTTTGCTAACTATTAACTACTTTTTTTAAATAGAGATTTAACCATGTTTTTAGATAATATATATTTGGAATATGATGGTATTATTTCCGATAATTTGATTTCAAGACACAAGGCAAATAAATATATTCACGTCAAACATGAATTCTTCTCTACTCAATATGCAAACAAAAGTTTTTTTTTTTTAAATATGTTTTTACTTTCTTAATTTTTAGTGAAATTGATATTAGTCACTCTTCAGAATTTTTGGATTAATTTAATCTTTCATCTATAAAAATGTGTAGATTTAATATTTTTATGTAAGCATAAACGTAGAATATGATCATAATATTGATACTAACAATCAATCATAAGCAATATCCCATACTGATAATCATGTTGTAAATAGTAAAGGGAAGCGTATCTGAATTAGCCATAACAATGTCCTTTAGAGCACTACTGATCAATGATCTTCCTCCTGTAGAGCACCCTTATTTCCCTTTGATTTTCTCTCTTGACGGAGATAAAGAGAAAGGAACAGGAAAAGTACGTTATGACTCTGTGTGTGCTCTCAGAAGGAGACCACGACCATTTATAAACTGAATTACTTAAGTTTTAGTATTTCTAATTTGGCCCCTCATTAAATTAGAAATTACTAACTGATCTCTACACAATATTTATTTTCATGACATATGCCTTTAGCCAAATCTTTAATTTAGTCAGATCACTTTATTATTTGGCTTATAAATAATGGCCCTAACACATTTAATTATGTATCATATATATGCATGACCCAAAATTACTAACATTTTATACCAAATTTTGTTAATTTTATTTGACGTAAATGTGTTTCTCACTTGATATTGAAGTATAAATATCAATTTCACTAAAAATTAAGGAAGTAAAAACATATTTAAACAAAAAAAAAAACTTTTGTTACAGTAAAGCATATATGTGTCAAACGGTGTAAACAACTCAAATACTATCTTGAGACGTGTTTGAAATGTTAAATAAATTTACAAAATTTGGTTAAAAAAGATTAAATTCACATATTTCTAATTGGCTCAAAATGTTAAAGAAGAACTAATTTCAATTTTCACTAAAAATTAAAGGACCAAAAACATATTTAACTTTTTTTTATCTTTCCTAGTTCCTTTTTACTTGATTATATGGTTTATCTCATGATTCTTTTATCACATATAATTTGTAACATTTAATGCATTATTTGTTTTCATTATTAAAAAAAAAACTTGTGACAAAAATCATTAGTCACAAAACATGAAATATATTATGATAAAATTATCAAATTCAAAACTTACAACAAATGTCATCAAAGAATAATAATAGTTATAAATATAGTTATGCATCGACTATTTATATTATTATTTCTTTAACAAATTATCAGAGTAAAGACTACTAAAATAGTTATAAAATCCATCAATGTTGTTAAAAACACAACTAAATTTTTTTGAGAGATAACTCCTTTACAAGTGGTAATGGTTGTAATAATGAAGAACATCTCAATGATGGATATGTCTCTTAGTTTCTACATCACCAAGCTCATTATGAGCAAATCAAGAAGAGGAAATTATATTAGGGAGGAGGGTGAACCTCCAAGAAGGTGAATATGGTAGTTCATCACAAAATTAGGAGAGAAGATTGTATGAACTTGTGAAGCCCAACCCTTCTTTCAATGAGGGCATATTCACCTTCTTATAGGTTTACAGTGTATCATCACCATTGTGGAGATTTTCTTTTGACACGTCCCTTTATGCCTTGATGTTCCTAGGTCATTCCAATTTTCTACACAAGACGATTATGTGTGTTGTGTGTGACAACCAGGTTTAGGACCATGTTGCACCAAAGCCACCAAGTTTGGATCCTTAAGTTTCTACCTCTAGTAATGATATTAATGAATACGCAATCGATAACACTAAACAGAACAACAATTATTTAGATGATATACTCGTCAAATGGATTGGTGAGCAATCTAATCAACTACGAATTTAGAGTAGATTGTCTAAGTTTTAAATTTTGACTTATTGTATTTTTTTTTTCGGAAACGTTATTTTGACACCCTTTCCCCCACTCACTTTTGACACCGGGACACGTGTCAGACGCACAGCAGTTCAGTTTTTTAAATTTTATTTCTCAGCAAAATGGTGTCACGTGCGGGTGGTTGGAGAAAAAGGAACAAAAGCAATCGTGGAGTGAAGTGAAAAGTGAAGGTTTGGTTTTTAGAGGGAAAAACGTAAAAACAGCAGTGTTCGCCGGTGGGAAAAAAAGTCACACGAAACATCCTCGTCGGCACATCATCGTCCTGAACGGAAGGCTGCCGGAGAATAGAACGAGGACTGCGCCTATTGAAGTTCTGAGGTGGGTATGTTTTGTCCTTCGATTTCTGGTTTGTGTGAGTATGTTTGTAAAGGTGTGGCCTTTCCCGGTGGATTTTCTGGTGGAGGAGGTTGTGGTTGCTGTTTGTCCGTTAACAGCTGTGTTTATTTTTTTTCCGTTTGCGTCGTGGCAGAATGCAGAGGAGAATCGTGGAGAGGATTTGGTAAAGGTTGGGGCTTTCGCATAGAGACGGAGAAGAAGGTGGAGGATTCCGCTGGAGCACCAATGCGAGACATATCTTCATCTCTTGCCAACCCGGTTCTGATTTTGTTTTACACTGTTATTGTGATTATTGAAGAAATCTAATTTGCAGCCATGTTGAAATTTTACTTAGAAAGATTGTTTGTCACGGTTGTGTATCCTAAAATGTGGTGTCTATGAAGTGCGATTTATGTATGGGGTTATAGTTTTATGTTTTTGAAACACAGGGTCCATATTGTTTCATTTATAGTTAAGTTTTATTTGTACATTGTAAGTCTAACAGTGATGTTTGTTGTGATTTTCCGTTTGTGTGTAGGTGTAATTTGTTTTGTTTAGTTCCAAATGCATTGGCTATGATTGAATATGTCCATTTTGTTATGTGGTTATTGGCCATGTTTGAATATGTTCATTTGGTTGTTGTAATAATTGCATATGTGAACTTTTAATAATTGATGTGGTTAATTGTTTTAAAATTTTGTTTGTGTCTAAATACGAATTGTTTTGCATTGGGCAGTGATATTTGGTGTTATTGAATTCAAGTGTTGGAAATCATGGCTCTTACCCATGCAATTAATGATAAGGTTGGTTGAATATGGTATTGGTTTTTGTTGTGTGCTTGATGTACCAATTATTGGGAATTTGGTTGTTTATACATTGTTTATGTTTGTGGTGTATG
>Ga0209589_1004335_pt1 | contig 24561 bp, 8 predicted proteins | sample CowpeawhiteBW_FD_187525 | JGI IMG/M metagenome (GOLD analysis project Ga0209589, IMG submission 187525) | Root nodule microbial communities of legume samples collected from California USA - Cow pea white BW (SPAdes) (version 2) | ecosystem: Host-associated > Plants > Roots > Nodule | place: USA...
ATATATGAAGTATTCTTGAAAAGAAAAAAATATTTATTATTATAAGTATTTGATGTATCATGAGAAAAATAAAAAATATAAGGAGAAGAGATGACGAGGTTAAATTTGTAAAAGTCCTCTATATCATTTCAAATCTATGTCATTTGTGTGAGATGAGAATTTAATCTAATCCTGCAAATCTATATGCTCATTCGCTCTTAAATCGTTAGAAAGAAACATGAAAAATTTATGTTTCTGTCCGCACAAATCGGTGGATTGTTAAAATCCACTTAAATGAATATTCCGTGAGTATTAAAGAGGTGCAAACTGTGATTGCATTCAAAGCAACACCTTTAATGTTTTTCCGTTGCATGAAGTTTTAGTTTCATTCAATCAAACTAAACTTTTTCAACAGTAATCCAAACACATACTAAAGTCATAATATTTGTCAATCTAAACATTTTATTTTTGAAGTTGAAATATAAAAGTTAGGTCTATGTATCAATCTAAACATAATAAGTGAAAAAAGGAAGATTGCCCATATAAGCGAATAAAGGAAGATCGCGCCACTTACTTTAAGTTTAGTGTCACTTTCCAGTAATGATTTGTGTTGAGCGTTGCTTGTGTTTGAGAGCACATGCATATAGTGTAACATTTGGTGCTAGACTTGAAGATATTAAAATGGATTCCAACCCAAACCATCCCAGCCTCATCGTTCATGATGAAGGTATTTTGAAAAAAAATTCAGCTTTTTTAAAGATGGACTAAATTGAACCTGACTCACTAACCTGCATGTTAAATGGATTCAAGAAAGTTTGAAAATGGATTCACTCATAATCCACCACCAACAACCCATTATTAATTTTTTTTATAATTTATTTATTATAATTATTTACTACTTTGATTATGCAGACAATTTGATTTAAAAAAAATACAATAATAATGTTTAATAATGATTGAATAATTTTGATGTTTAATTTATTTGTTTGTCAAGTTATGTTAGGTGACATTTTAATTTTCAACTACTCTTTTTATAATAACATTAGGTGAAATACGTGAACACTTTGATTATATTGTTATAAAAAAAAATGAATCGAGTCAATCCTTTTTTGTTATACAACAATAAATATATAAAATAGTTTGGGAAAACAAAACATCTTAAGTGAGTCAAGTCAATCCAATAACCTATTAATTTTTGGCAAGTCGAGTTACCAAAAGAGAAAAATGGATCTTTTGTTTTTCTAGAAATGTGAAACACATTTTGAAAGTTTTTTTACCCTTAGTATTTCCTTGAAGACCTCCACTTGTTGGAAAATTTTCAAATATGCCAAATATGTGATATGTAAGATCATATGATACATTCGCATAGTCAATTATTTCTATTGATGTGGTTCATTTGTCAATCAATTTTATAATTGTTGCATAAATTTTGATAATGTAATCCCATATAATTGACAACAATTTATTATGGCAACTACTCTGTGATGGGCATAGAGCTCTCTCTGTAAGGGTCAGCAAATATGCTCTCTTTTACATTATGTTATACCATCAAAATTTAGAGAGTGAGGGTTTAAAACAAAAAAGCACATTAAAGATTTTTGTGACAATGGCAATGACTGAAGGTTAGTCCTTATTCATTTTTCCGCATGAGTTCTACACCACTCTCCTCTTTGGTTTTTCATTTCTTCCATCATTCATATTCTTATTGGGCTCTTAATGATAATGAAGAGCTAAACTCATTTTTGTTAGAAATGTTTTAATATAATTTCAAAAATAAATAATTAAAATACTAGTGTTACTAATATTTTTCATGGACTTGTAATTTTATGCGTTAATGCTATTTATTATTAAAGACTATATTTTTTATCACAATTTATTCTTGTGTCTCTCTTTTCTACCTATAAATACCACCTAAGTGCATCAGGAAAGACACAACAAACAGTAGATTCTTCTCAAAAGTCTTATTCTTTCTTCTCTGTATTATATTTAAGACATTAATATTCATAATGTTCGGAGATCCTTTGCTGCATTCGATCGATCTAACAGGTTGTTGTATATTGGGAGAGAAGCATGTGATTTTGTTTTGCTATGTGCAGTAAGGACGTTTTCTCTCTAAAGATAGCGTTATGCGTGTCTCAATCCAAAATATTTCTACTCCTTACCTCATTTATTTTTTATCTATTATTTTTTATTATTATTATATTATTTCATATTTTAATTATTAATAGTATTATTTGTTTAATCATTTTCTAACAATTTTGTTGGAATTAGATGCAACCAAATAAACTCTCATGTAACTGATATTGTTTTTATTAGAACTGTCAAAATCGGTAACTCGGTCCGACCCGACTCCCACCACAAGTTGATGATTTAGTGAGCCAACCCAACCCAACTCACTTTTTAATGAGCCAAAAAAATTCAAACCCAGCCCAACCCACTACGGGTTGACAGGTTAAACGGGTTGGCTCACGGGTTCACTTAATTAAAAAAAATATATAATTTTTTATTTTTTCAGTCAAAACTAAATTGTAATTCTAATTAAAATCTAAATAAACTTTAATACAATCCAAATACAAACAAAAATAATAAAAAAATACAAATTATTTATGTGTTGGATGAAAAAATAACCTAACATGACCCAAATGTAAAGTCTAACTTAATAAAGAAAATAAAAAAACACTTGTGTGACCCTTTTATCTGCGGGTTGATGGGCCAACCCGGCTCACTACGGGTTCAACCCGGGTGAGCCGGGTTCTAGATGAGCCGGATCAAAAATTAATCCGTATTAAAATTTGTAAAAAAATTTCAACTCAACCCGACTCGAATACATGGTAAACCGAATTGGCTCGCGAATTCCAACTCATTTTGACAGTTTTTATATATATGCATGACTTTACTCAATTAGAATTTTGTTTTTGTGTTTAATGTTTGTTATAGTTTGATCATCATGTATTAATATTTGATTAATTAGATATTAAAAAATATCTTTTATAGTCTATAAGTGCAACAAAATACCTAATAAAACATTTTACTCATTAATTAAGTTTTTGAAACTCGTGTTGTGAAAGCAAATTTGTTTAATAAGTTTTCAATGAATTAACTTTTAATAAGGAAACATAAAATCATCTATTGAGTAACACTGTAAGTTAACTTTAACATTAGATTGAAGAAAAGTTGAGTAATTATATACATGGGAGACTAACCCTAATAATAATCTACCGTATATGTCTAATCTATTTTTGAAGTTTAAGTGTTTGATAAAAAAAACTAAACTATTAGAAAAAGACCTAAAATTATTATACAACTAGAAATAGTCAAATACATTGAAGTTTTCTTTCATGACATTCACAAAAGCAAACAATAAAATTATTACGATAAAAGTTAAAAAAATAATTTCTGATGTCAAATGTAAAATAATTCATTAAATAAAACGAGTATCATTTAACAAGCTATAGAAAAACAAAGTTATATAATTTATATAATATCAATAACATCTAAATATATTTAATTCTAAAATGTCAAATATTTTAATTTTAATTTGTTTGAATTTTTAATTAAACTACATAAGGTCATTTGTCCAGCAGCAGAAGTTATTAAATCCTCGTAAGGTATGAGCCATGCTACCATACAAAAGTTACATCATAATCAATGTTGAGACACCGGTGGTGAATGCACGGAGATTTCATGATAAGATCAAAATCACTTAGTTCTAAAGATTGGGAGGCTAAAGCGCACATCTAAAAATTGGAATATCAAGATGACAAATTAAACATGCAGAGACAAAAATACGATTTAGGGAAAATAAGAATAATATTATTTTTCATTTTTTTTCCAGAAAAAATTATGTTAGATATTATTATATATGAATTTTGAAATCTCTATGTGAACATTTACCGTTACATAAAAATTTATTTATATATATATATATATATATATATATATATATATATATATATATATATATATATATAAATACAAAAATACAACACCAAATTGATAATACAAATAACACTTCACAAGAAACATACCTATTACAAAAAATATATAAATAAAATATTAAATATCTTATATTGTTCTATAAATAAAAGTTAAATTAATTATAATTTATCATCATAATAATTTTTCTTATGAAAAACATAAATTCTTTTTTTAAATTACATATGTTTATACAAGTACAAACATTATCGTTATATTTCTCTTAGACTCTAAGGAGTCATTGATTGATCTAAACAAGTATGATAAATTAAAAAAAAAATTATTCTTCAACCAAAGTCTCTTAAAATTATATTTCAAATACAGTTTAAAAACATAAATGATTCCACAAACTCGACATAAATTAAAGTTTCTACTCCTAAAAAATAAAAAAAAACTACTAACATATTTCATATTAAGTTTTTTCTCATACTTTTTTTTTTATTTCTATCTTTATTATTTCTTTAACAATAGTTTTACTGTAAGCATCAATTATAGTATAGAATTGAAAGTACAGATGGTACATTAAATAATGTAAAATTTCCTGTTATAGAATATCATTTATTTATTTATTTATTTTATTATTGAGCCATCTGTGAAGAAGACTATATAAAAAGATAACCAACCAATTTAACCATTTTCAATTAATGAATCTATGCTGGTGATTTAAATATTATGATATCCAACAACGTTCACATGATGGCTCACCAGTCCACCAGAGATTCCTTTGCGTACCAAGGTACGTGCCATGAAACAAGCCCCCCACTATTTCAAACGATTTTTCTAAAACATTGCAAGTGGTCCCCTATGCTTGCTCTTTAACCACTGCACCACTCATGCCACTCATATATAATTCTATAAATTCTCTTTCTTCATTCGTATTTTCAAAATAACTTCTTCTTATTCAATAATCATGAATAAAATTTCAACAGAGTAAAACTCACTTATTTAGGATAAGAATAGATTAAAATGACTAAAATCAAAAGACAAATGCTTTAATATTTAGTATCGTGAATCTAAATAGGAATAACACTTGTGAAGAGCCAAAACAAAATAGCGAGGGAAGTTATAGAATGCATAGTTTCCGAGGCTGAGCCTTTTTGCAACAAGTTAAATCCCATTTTCCCGTAATGGACCATGCTGCTTTATTGTTGGTCCACTACGGCATTACCTCTCTCTAACCGGTTCAGTCTAATGATGTTTTACATCGCATCGCATATGTAGCAACTATTTCTAGTTTTCTTCTACTTCTAAGTTCTACATATGAAGCAAACAACAAAGATTAGATTTACTACGATATTTAATACACTGAATTCATGGTCTTTATTGCATCTCAGTCTTCTGCATCCTCTACATAAACTGCATCAGTCGTACTCTCAGATTTCCTGCCAGTTCCTTCACGCTCATGTTGAATTCATCCTCCATCTGCCATAAAATCAAACAAACCAACACTTGTTAACAATCTCACCTATCTTATGTGAAATTTCAAACATCTTTTTTAAAAATCCATTAAATTTAAAAAAGTTATTTTTAAGGGAAATGATTTTTTAATAGTAACAGTAGTAAGGTACCTCGGCCACGATGGTTGTGTCGAGAACAGAGGAACCGAAAGATAAGGCGCTGCTATTGATGACTGAGAGATGAAGTTTCTCTATCTCTCTAAAAATGTTGGCCAGCACTACCTTTTCTTTCTCGCAGAGGATTCGAATCAGCACGTTCCTCTTTGACACCCTTGCTTCGACTTCTGGCAGTAAAAGATTTATTTTGGATGAGGGATCTTCAGAATTTCCGAACTCACAGGAATTTGATGAAGTGTCTGAGACATCCTCGTCCTCCTGAGCTTTCTTCCCACGCGTCACCGGTTCCTGCCTTTTCCTTTTGCCCTGTTCCTCCATCACTTTCACTTTTTCCTTCAGCTCCTTCACGTACCTTATAGCTTCCACCAATACAGACACCTTGTCCATCTTCAAACAAATTACAGTTCCTTAGTGCCATAATACAAATATATCTATCTGTATATATATTTACATGTTTGAGTAACATGATTTCAAAGCTTGAACACTATAAAAAGAAAAATGAACCTTTTTGAGGTCTGGAATAAGGGATGAGAGGGCTATGAACTGCTGGCTAATCTTTTCTCTCCTCATTCTCTCCGCGATTATGTGATCTTGTGTGTGATGAGAAGATCTGGCTGATGAGCCCGTTTTCTTGCTCTCCTGAGTAACACGTTTTGGTTCATTCTTCGAAGGCAGAGATATCCCACGATTCGCAACCTTGGTTTCTGGCTTTATAGCCGATTCAACCTTTGTTGTTGGTGGATTGGTGTTGTCAAAGGAAAGAATATAGGAGCAGGGTATGGAAGCTTTCATTTGTGAGAGTTGGTCTGTTTTGGCAGAGTTTGAAGTGCATGTCTTGAGCAACTTCAAAGGCCTCTCTTCTATGCCACTCTCAGAGTGACTCTCAGTGGAAAATGAGCTCTGCGGGTTCTCTTCTAATGCAGTGGCTATATCACATGGAGATGCTAAACTTCCATTCACATCCTCCACCTTTATGTCTGATTGACCGATGAAACTGTAATCATCTGGCTCCTGCAACAATGTACTGAAATTTAAGCAAAAAGTGCAAGCATGTAAACATTAATAATAGCGATAGTTATGATACTATGCTTTTACCATATCACAGAGCCAACTAGTCCATGATTCCTCCATTGAGGTCATGATGTTGAAAATTTTACTTCAGTTTGTGCAAGCAAGATGAGAGCAGCAATGGTTCCTGAAAGTAGGAAGTAAAACAAATGGTGGTCATGTAGTTTGATAGACATTCTTTGGTTCATATATAGCTTCCAAGAGAAAACGAGATCTCAATTACCTCTTCCAGCAATATCTGAATACCTAAACGCGAACCCAATCTAAGGAAAGAACTCACAAGTGGGGTCGTTTAGATTTATAGAGGGTAGCACCCCACCAGCACGCATGCGCAGATTTTTTTTTTTCAAATTTTAGACATACATTATTACGTGTCCGAAAGTGCTTGTTCCACATGCTAATTTACCAGTGTATCCGAGCTTGAGTTTGTTGACACCTTAACCTGTTTATAGTGTGAATCATTCTGGGTTATTACCTGCATATTATTTTGTACCTGCGACATTTTACTGTCTGGTTAATTGTCGTATAGACTATATTTTTTATGTGCACTTATATTTTGATGCTGCCAAATGTGAGTGACTATAAACCATAAAAATGTGTAAGAAGTTTTATTCAAGCAAGCACAAAGTTGAAATTATTGGCCATGTTTTTTGTTTACTCTTTATGTTAAAAATACAGGATTATAAATATGCTTGACATTATAGTTAATCAACGAAACCGTTTTTTTTTTTAATTTCATTTTAAAATTATCAAAATGAGGTAACTTTTTAAAAAAATTGAAACTTGAACAAATATAAGGATAAAGTCGTATCATACCGAGATGAATTAATTTTAAGGTTAAATTATTTATTTGGTTCCAATTTTCGTAAATAAATTTGAATTTGGTCCCTTAATTTTTAAAAGTGTTACCTAGGTCCTTAATTTTGATATTTTGTATCAATGAAGTCCCTTCCGTTAAAATGACAGAAACGACGTTAAGAGAACAGTGACGTGGAGATATGAGACTGAAATGTATCATTTATATTTAAATACATTTGAAAACAGTTAAAAATTTTCAATATAAATGTGTAATGAATCATCCATAAATATCCCATTGTTCATCATTCTACGTGAGAAGTTGAAGAAAAAGATGGTATGAGTATAAAGAATGTTGAAGGTTGTGGTGCGAATATGAATGCAGAATACACTGTTGGAGTGAGGTTTGTGGTGATAGGAGAAATTGAGAAATGCATGAAGTCAATTGAAAAAAAGGCTTAGTGTGTTTACATGGGTAGTTGGTGTTTTGCGTGTATTCAATATAATTGTAGTGTATCTGTTGGTTACAAATCCATGACTGTTTTATAGTTCAGATGGTTGGTTTGTGTTATTTTTGTAATGTTTAATTATGAATGAAAAAATTGCAATAGTTGGGGTAAAATATTGAATTATTTGAGTCTTCTTAATTTGTCAAAATAGCACTAATTTTTCATTTGGGCATAATGAATTATTTCAGTCTTCTAAACTTGTCGAAATAACACAAATGATATGTATTAAAAAGGACACCTGCTTATATTCATAAACATATAATGCTCCATAAACATTCAGCATTACAAAATAAATTTGGTCCACTATGTAACCTTTTTATAACACAAAAAAAGTGGTCCAAATATGGATGTCATGATGTACAAAACAAATATAACAGGTGTTATTAAGTGTCTAAAGATAAAGTTTAAAAGGTAGAATTTTAAGTATGCAACTGTTTGAGAACACTTGAAAATTTGGATATCCAACTGTTTGATAATAAATTTCCATTCATGCATAGAAAAAAGTTTTGCTTCTTTAACTACAAAGAATATGTAATCTGCCTTGCTAATTGCTATGATCTATTATCTAAGCTACGTATATAGTAATATGAAGAAGTGTTTCGAAGCCATTTGTGATATGTTGTTGAGGTGAAGGCAGTGTCTGAATTTTGGCATACTCTTTTGCATTATCATATTTTTCAGTTCCTCCAACAACAACAATATGAGACTCCTTTATAGTTGTCGTGTGCACACCAAAGAAACTAACAACATCCTCCTCATCATCACCTTCACCACCAAACACAATCGTAAATGCCATGGTTCGGCTACTTCCATCCAATGAGCTAGTCAAATGAAATCCTTGTGCTTTACCAATAACCTCTGACCCAAACTCGTGCCCTTGCGTAATTTCATCATCAATAACCGTTATTCTTCCGAACAAAAACTTGTCTAGTGATGCTCCCAGTGGATTCCTATCAATAACAACCTTGTTTTTGTCAATGGTTTTTATGACCATGGTGGTGCTTGAGTGTGTAGATTAGTGGTAGTGTTTGTATCAACTAATGGTATGGCACCTTTAAAGGGGAAGATCCTGTTGTTGGGTTTTGAGAAGGGAAGTTTAGCTGTTTGAGTGTCTACAATGGTACCAACAACGATTCTTTCTGAAGGGGTTGATCCACCAATGATGTCATGCATAAAGAAAGTTATTGTAGGGGTTGGAGCATGCACCTTAGTGACCACATTACTGTGCCACTTCACTGTTCAGATTTCATATCTCTATGTCACTATACTCTTAACAATGAAAGAGGCTTCATTGATACAAAATATTAAAATTAAGGACCTAGGTAACATTTTTAAAAATTAAGGGACCAAATTCAAATTTACTTACGAAAATTGGGACTAAATGAATAATTTAACCTAATTTTAACTAAAACAAAGTTTTGTGTGATTTTCCTTTAATTAAAATGAAGTTGTAATAAGTTAAAATGACTTTGATAAAAATGTTAAAGTCATCACAGTTTGAAATGACGACTTATATGTTTTACACGATGTAGGATATACTGAAATTATACTATGTTTTCATAGTTTCTTTATGAAATGCGCTAAAGTTGAATGTACTAAATTCATTTGATGCTGTAACGAATTCGATTCTCTTACGAAATGAATTTATATCATTTTAAGTCGTGACGGTTTCAACTTTTTATGAAATTTGTCTTAACTTGACACAACTTTATTTTAGTTAAAATAAAATTATCCTTACATAGTTAAACTTTTTCTTTATGAAGTTATGAGAATTTGACAAGACTTATTCAAATTCGATTTTTTTTAAATTTCAATATTTTGATAATTTCAAAATGAAATTATACCAAATGATAAAGAATTCAACAAAAACATTTTATAAACAAGATGTGGATTAGGTTTAAATTTTCTTTAAATTCATTAATTATTATATTCCGAAAATATAACAGTCTTTTTTTAAAAAACAATTTAAGTTTTTAATTCAAAAAATACTCTTCGTCACCTATTAAAATCATGAGTGTGATGAAAGTCATCACTCGCATCGAAGTCGGGACAAACGAATTAATATATATGTATATATAAAGATTAAACCAAAAAGTTATTATATTTACAAAATTTAAAAATAATATATTTATATGCACATAAAACATGTTTTTCTATTTTAGAATTCATGTGATGATTAAAATAAATGACAACAAATATTATAAGAATTAAAAACTCATTTAAAAAATTGTGGCCTCCAACATATCAAATCTTTGTAATTTTTTTTGAAGGATTTCGATTTTAAACCTGACCTTACGATTATAAATATTTGCATTCAGGACTAGTTTGAATAAGGTATGGGCAACGAGGAAATTAACATTGCATAAGAGAGATTACAGCTTTGAGATCTAAAAAGTTGTTCCCATTCATAATTTCACCACTAAACTCACATTAGATGATAATGATGATAAGCTTGCATATATTACCCATTCCCATACCCATTTACTTTAAATTATTAAAATATTCGTTATTTATTAAGTAATTTTATACCCATTATATATATATATATATATATATATATATATATATATATATATATATATATATATATATATATATATATATTCTATTTTTTTATTTTTTCTATTGTCTAGTTTGTCATAAAATTCATTCTTATCTCTACTATATTTATGGTCTTATTTCAACTTTTATGCAATTATGTTCAAATGATGTATGTCAATTAAATATTTTTCGTTTCACATTTGAATATTTTTACTCTTTTTTAATATTTTTATTTATTATATATTTTCTTTTCACATGAGAATGTTTAACACTATCAATTTAAATGTTCCATAGTATAAACCTTTCTTTTATTAAACAATATAAAAAATTTATCTTCTTTATTCCATTATTATTAATTTTTGTTTCATTTGAAAAATAGTTATTTCGCCAAAACCATTTTCGTTATATATTTTCTAATGATATCTAAAGTGTTTTCATCTTATCGTACCCTTAATTATACATTTGTTTTTCTTTGTGCAATTTCATTAAATGGTCTTTGAAATTGTTTCTAAGATACACATTTGATAATTTTTTTAATATTTTTATTTGTTGTTTATTTTTATAATGTAGAATATTATTTTGATATTTTTTATATGATTATTTTTATTTTCTAACTCATTATCATATGTGTAATTTTATCGCTATAATTTTATAAATAATTTTTCTTTAATATAATATAATAATTTAATATAATCTTTCATGAATTTTTTTGTCACCATCCAACATACATTGAAGTTCAAAATATGAAAGATCTATGTTTAAATGTTATTATTATTAGTTTAATCTTTGTTCTTTATATGATTTTGATCAAGTGTTGTAATATAATTTTTATTAGTATATTAAAAATAGATTTTATTAGAATTTAAAAAATTGAAGTAAATAGTCATTTAAAATAATTTTTAATTTGAATATTTATTTTTCTTTTATATCTTTATTAAAAATATTTTTTAAATTTTATCAACTAGGTTTCATTAATATTTGCAAATTTAATAAATGTTTTGCCTCTAATAAAATTTTATTTGCTATTCTAATTTGAAATGAATATAATTATAATATAATTTATTTCTATTATAATTGATATTGAAGAAACAATATTCCTTTTAATATTGAATATGTAATGTTCTTGTATGGAACCAAGTGATCTCAAGAGTCTTTTATCCTTCACTTCTTCTCCTCGGGGATTGTTTCTAAGCTGCTTATGGGTGATACACCTGAAATGTGGGTACTTGCAAGCACTCCAGGCTCAAGTTAGTAATACTTTCAATTTGGGGGTGAGTAAAAGATGATTGCAAAGATAAGTCCCCTTACCTTGGACATTGAACCCTTCTTTATATTACTTGAGTCTAATAATGACTTCATTACTTTAGTAACCCATTTTTATTTTCTTTGTAAATACCAATAAACCTTATGAATGTCCTATCGCAACTGTAGTTGTTGCTACATTCCCTTATGATGTTCATATTCTTGGATGCACTCTTATAGTTTTATATTCCATTTACGATGTATGCCTGTATACCTGAGTACATATGTACTAGGATGTACGTCTTTATGTTTGAGCCCGTATGTACTGGGATGTACATCTGTATGCTTGAGTCCATAAGTACTATGATGTATGTCTGAATGTGGCCTATCCTTACATTGGCTCCAGATACACCTGTCCTTAACTTGACCAAGATGTACTCGCTAATTGACACTACGTACATTAATTAATATCGTTAGTACTATACTAAAAGAAATGACCAAATTGCAACATATTTTTAAAAAAATATCAAATTGAAACCAATAAAAATACAAGTGAGATTTTCGAAAAATACAAAAATCAAACCAGAGTCAAAACCAAAATCTAGATATTTAAGTAATCTAAAAGTTTTGAATTACCTAATATAAATAAATAATCCTAAAATTAATTTTACGTGTGATTAATTTTGTTTTTTTAGTGGCAAGTATCCAATTTAATTGGTATTAAAGTTAAGACAAATTTATAATTGTCATAGGAATAATTGCTAAAAGAGATATTATCGCAAATTGCATTAATTGTTTCAACCCATCATCTTACTCTAATTGAGTTTGTCGACCCCATTTTTTTAATTGGAGATTAGTTTAAAAGATTAAATTATTTGTATTATAATACTTGAGATGGAGTAATATTATAAATTAAATTTATAACGTTTAAAAATTAAGTTTAATTGTTAATTATAATGAAATAATTTAATAGGTAAAAAACATATGTCTTCTAATTTATCAAATTGAATATTTTAATTATCTAATGAAAGACATAGGAAATAGCAACATCATTAACCTGTCCCCTTCTTATTGGGCCTATGATGAATTGGTCAGTTTTGTCACTCGAGGTTAAGCAACAATTGATGAGAGTTCAATTCCTAATTAGTGAATAAAAAAAAGTCTCGCTAACTAATGTCCTAAGGACATTCGTTAAGGATAATTAATATACATTGAATTTTACAAAAATACATAGATAAGTATAATATTAAATAAAACTTGACCTAATAATTATTAATGCAACTTTATTTTCTTTAAAAGACAAAAAGGCCCATAAATATTGTACATGTGTATTTAATATTTTATTTAATGTTCACAAATAAAATATAAAAACTAATTAAATAATAAAATAATTATATTTTAATGTTGCTAAAAATTAAATATAAGAAAATTTAAATTAACAAAAAAATAGTGTTAAACATCTAAAACTTTAAAAAAATAACATGAAAAAGTATAAATTAACAGAAAAACCAACAAAAAAAATACTGTTAAACATCTAAAAATGTTACAAAAAAAATAAAATTAAAGTTCAATTTAAGACTTAATTGATTTTTTTTTCTTTTTAATAGAGACTTTAAAAATTTCAAAAACTTGTTCTGTAACAGTAAGTTATTGTCTACACATTTTAAAGGATATTTTTGTCTTTATATAATTTATTATATGCATTTATACTATTTTAATTACTATATTTAATTATTTCAGCTTTCAATATAAAAATGATGATATCAAAGCACATTTATTATTCTTTAACCCGTGCCCTAAGGGCACTGATTAGCATTCTCCTAAAAAAAATAGTCAAAACACGTCGATTGTTTTCTGATAGAGGTAAGATGAATTAAGTCACAATTAAATTTTTATATTTGGACTGCTACCATTTTAAGTATCAAGAGTAATGTTTATGAATATATATTTTATAGTATTGGATGGAAGAACTCCCTTATTACCATTGCTTTCCTCTTAATGATCCTCTTATTTAATACATGGTGAAATAATATTCTCAACATTTGATGCTTGGAAAAAATTGAAAAAACATATATTTATTTAATTAATTTTAATTACCAATGTGTAACGTATGAATAGTCGAACTTGTGAATAATTTAAATGTATACCTAATTATCAAAAGAACAAATTTAACCAACAATCATAGGAGTCAAATCTTCAAGATAAGAAAGAAATGTTTGAATTTTAGTTTTAATGGGTGTAAATTCTTTGTTGATACGGACAAACTTTTCTTTCACATTTATTGTACTTGCAATATACTTAATCTTATGGCTTGAGTTATTTAAACTTGTGGGTTAAACATACTCTCAATTAAAAACACAATTCAAAGAAGCAAAAATTGAAGGTTTGTACATTAATTACTTGCTCTTTAGTATAGAATTCTTATCTATTTTGTTATGGGATTTGGATGTATCCGGGCATATTTTGTGTAATTATTTTTCAAAATTTAAAATTATGTAGGTAAAAACTAAATTAGAACAAATATTTAAAAAAGAGTGACGATTAATAATGTATTTAGTACTTGAATTTATATGTAAAATTGGTATTTGTTTTTCTCTCAAACTTTGATATATTTTAATTTTTAAATTTTAAAAATGAATGAATTTAGTCTTTTTAACTAAATGACATTATTTTTTTTTTGATTTGTTAAAAAGTGTTCCAGACTAACATTTAAGCTGGAATGTTTTGAAATGGTGCAAACAATTCAAAAGTCATTCTAAAATACGTTATACACGTAAAAAAATAAATTAAAATGTAGTTGAGTTAAAAGGACTATATTTATTTATTTTTAAAGTTTAAGGATCAAAATGTATCAAAGTTTGAGATATAGATAAATTTCAATTCACATTCAAATTTAGGAACTAAAAACATATTTAACTAAAATGAAAATAAGTGACTATAGGTTATGATTCCAACCAAAGTTGTACCATGTAGTCAAGTCTGGATATGGCTATGATTCAAGCCCAAAGATGTAGCCTATACTTGTTCTTCTTCTTTTTTCACTAATGCTTGCCTATTTTTTTTGTTTTTTATTTTAAAATTTGTTTATTAGTAATATAGGCTATGCTATGCTTCTATTAGAAGTCTAATATCGACTAGAGATAAGGCCAATTCACAATATATAAGTGGGTGCAATCCTCACCTTACAAACTGATTTTGTGGAGTTGAGTTAGGCTTAACATTCACTTCTAACATGGTATCAGAGCCAAGGTAGAGCATATCCTAGAGAACTTTCTTGGACATTTTATTCCACCCGATATAGGACCACCCACTAATTTCTTGTCTCACACACAAGATGAATACACCTCGGCGTGAGGGGGTGTGTTGGAAGTCCCACGTCGACTAGAGATAAGTCTAATTCACAATATATAAGTGGGTGCAATAATCACCTTATAAGTTGGTTTTGTGGAGTTGAATTACACTTAAAGTCCACTTGTAACAACTTCTACCAAAAATTGTAGTCTATACTAATATTTTTTTTTGTCCTGAAAGGATTATAAGCTTCGGCTATCTCTAAAACCATAGTGTATTTTTCCCTTTTTGAAAATGATTTTAGACTATGATTATATGGTGGAATTGTAGTCTATACTTGACTAAAAATTACGATTTTCAATCATGGTCTATTTCTCTCTTTTTATTATGTCTTGATATACTATGTTTCAACAACCGTAAATAAAAAATAACCATTATTACATTTGTTGCACGAGTGTTGTGAGTTTTATTAATAGTTTTGTAAGTAACCCTCATTTATCGAGTTTGGTTTCTCTGTTGAGTTTTATTTTGTCATTCTCTACTGAACATTAAAAATACACTGCTTTGGTACTTTAAAGATAATTTTAATATATGTTAAAATTAATAGTTATCAGTGCATTTTGAATGCATAGTAAAATAATAACAGAGAAAAATCAATAGAGAATCCAAACTCTTATCGAACATAAAATAAATGGATGCATAGAGTATACAAAATAGTACTTAGTAAAAGTTACTACACCTAATTACAAAAGTTGAATACAACTAAATATTACTTTTGGAAAGATAATAAATATTAAATAATAAGCGGAAGTAAAATCAGGCTCAAACCTTCTCTATGTAAACAATATACAAAATAATTATATGCTAAAAAATAGAGGAAGGGAGAAGCTAATAGATATCAAAACTTTTAATATGGAGAAACATTAATAAGAAGAAAAAAATCAACGAGACCTAGTTTAGAAAAATCTTTTACTAACGATAATTAATATCATAAGTTTTCTTGGAACTTTTAAGGATTAACATACCAACAAGGTGGATAACGAACCCTAATAAATACTTAAATAAATAATAGAGAAAATCTTAATATATGAGATAAGAAATACAACTTTTTCTCAAAAATAACTTATTTGCACATATTTACACATGATAAATTAGTTACACGGTCCTTTTTTTTCTTTAATGACTTCTTTTTTTCACACCTAGAACATTCACAACTTTTGTCTCTCTTCTCCTCACTTTATTTTCCTTTCCTTTAAACATGTAAATGGTTATTAGGATCTATAGAAAAAATATCTATTTTATTTATTTTTAATTAAGTGAGCAAATGAACCATCTGACAAATACTTTCTTCACCGATAATTTATACAGATCTTTAATTGAGCATGACCAAAGAAGTTCACAAGTCCTTGTGTATCTTTGCATCAGGTTCTGTATGCATGATGCAAATGATATTACATTAATAGGAACAATCATAGAGAGCGGGTTGGAAGATTTTATCTGTGAGGAAATATCATTATGTACAAACTCTGCAACTTATTCTTAAAGCACCACAAAGGTTGGTAACGAGTCTAATTATATATGCACATATGATAATCATAAACAAAAGAAGAAGTAGGAAGAGATCCATACCTTGGAAAATAACAGAGAACATAATTTGAAATAAGGATCTTAGGGTCAAAATATATATTATTTTTTTTTGGAAAACAAGGCAGTGAAAAATAATTACTTGAAAGTAATCTATTAAGTACATGAACAACACAAAATCAAGAATTTTGAGAACATCCCAATTAAATGCCGAAAATAAAAATAGTAACAAATAGTTTTGGAAAAATTAAATTATTTTTTCATTCTAACTAAATATGACCTATATTGTAACTATGATATACAAAACATTCTAAATTGATATTAATGCATAAAAAAATTGAATTGTTTAACAAAAAATAGATTGAATTATTATATCACTTTAATTTTTAAAAATTAAATCATGTCTAAATAGGATTACTTGAATTAAATTGGACAACAACTTATAAAATTGAAAAAATATATACTTTAAAATAAGTTTTTTTAATAATTCAAATATTTAAAATTGTTCAATTTACTAAAATCATGATACATTACATCTAATTTATTATATAATCACACAATCTATTTTAAAGCTTAATTTTATTTTATAATATTTCAATATAATTAATGCATTTTTGTATATTTTTGCAATACTTGAAGTTATATCCAAGAAAATAGTTTTTAAGGAAGTGTGACCATATAGATAAGAGTTTGTAAATATGTTGACCAAAAGTGTTGAGAATAAAAATGGTTTACATTAATACAAGCTGCACTGTGGTGGTGGCCCAGTCATCTGAATGAGTTATAAATAAAAGGTGTTTGCATTTGTCTAAGTGTGATACAAATAAAGATGAAGACAACCTAAGCTTAGCTTTTACTAGCCTGTGTGGAGGGTCTTAGTTTATAAATACCAAGTCTTATATAATCTTTTCACTTGTCATAATCTTCTTTTTCATCTAGGTTTTGACCTATTTAAAAGTTTAACGTGTTTTACAAAAATAGTTAAGGACTTATTTTATAAAAATTAACAAGTTCTTAAATATATTGAAGTTGGTTTTGTTTGAAATATATATATATATATATATATATATATATATATATATGAATTTAATTGTTTTATTATCATTTTTAAAGTAAAAATTTATCTCTATTTTTATATTCATATCTAATGAAAATAATTCTTTTTATATTTTCACCCTTATCAAATAATGGGTTTAAATTAAACAATTTTCATCTTCTATCCATATTCGTTTTCACATTTTTTAAATATTAATTAAATATTTTTTTCATAAAAAATAAAAATCACAACAAAAATAAATAATAAAGAATAATATTATATATTTTCATGTGAAAAAGTAGATAAAAAATAAAAATATTGAAAAAGAGTAAAAATAATCAAATATTTGTCTTAAAAACTATTTATGATGGGTTATATATATTTTATTACACTTATACAATTTAACCTCATAACCTTAAGGTAATGGTGTATTTTTTGACTCACACTTTGACTATTCCTAACAATCTCCTCTCAAAGGTGAATCTTTTTTTCTTTTCATAAGGTATATTTCCTTTCAAGTGTATGGTGACCCCTTTTGGTTATAGTTATGCGGTCACCCGAACCATCAGCTCTGATATCACTGTTGGGTTTTATATTTCTTCATATAGTTATAGTCATTGAGAGATTATGGTTCCATATGGTTATAGGACATTAGTCTTACACATATAAGACATTTGACATCACTTTAACCCCAGAACCTTAAGGCAATGGTGTTATGGGTCTTTATTCTTATATAATGTTTAACTTTGTCTATTCTATCTAATGTGAGATTTTTTGACGCACACTTGAACTATTCTTAACAATCTAAATTAATGAAATTGACGTTAGTGTTTTGTGAAATGCAATTCAATTGAACAAATAAAACAAACATTGAGAGGGAATGAAAAACTTTGTAAGAAATGAAAAAAGTACTAATTTTTCAAATAAAACGAAAAATAAGGATGAAAAAAAAAACATAACTTATTTAAGTGGCCTAATTAAGTAAGTAATTTAAAATACTGACAAAAACAATTATAGAAATGGATATGAGGATGAGAACCCAGAAAAAAAATTGTATTACTCATATATTCATATCATTCGATGCATATATTTTCATCAAAATCGATATGGACAAAGACAAATTTATTTATCTCCATTATTTTAATTAATGTTGATTATAAAAGTTTATAACCCAAAAGTAATTAAATTAATAAAAAAGAGAATTAGATCATACAAATTATTTAATGCACATATATCATGATAAAAAAAACCTCACCAAGTAAAGTAATGACCTTGAAACTCCAAAAGATCTATTCTTTATAGTTATCTGATCATCCGGGTTAAAGCCTAGTTACATTTCTATACCTCAATTAATGATACTGATTCTCAATTCAGATAAAGAGGAAAACGTACTAATGTAGTCATAGAAAATAATAAAAAAGAAGCAATATGTTTACAAAGGAGGGTGTTTTAGCTAGAGAACAAATATCAATGAGATCTGAGTCCAATCATATAAGGTATTAACAGTGTTCTCAATCCAAAACTTTAAAATAATGTATTTATGAGTCTTTATTTTTATATAGTGTTATACTTTTTCATTTCTAGCCAATGTGGAACTTAGACTCATACTTAGATTCCTAACAATCTTTCCCTTCAAGAGTGAGTCCCTTCAACCACATTGGTACACTCCCCTTCCAGCGAAAGCCCACAAGTACTCATTTTCTGTACCGTCGTCCCTCTTAATGGGACACGCTTACCTGAAACCTGACTTTCGATATTAGGATGATACTGCACTTGTCTCAGCCGGTTTTAACTATTGACTCTGATACCACTTGTTAGGTCTATAGAGGGGTATCATTGGGGAGAACAAACACTAATGAGATCTTAATCCAACCACTTAAGACATTAACACCACTTTCAACCCAAAATCTTACGGCAATGAGTTTATAGATCTTTATTCTTATATAATGCTCTACTTTCTCATTTTTAACTAATGTGAAACTTCAACTCATACTTGAATTCCTAACCCTATCCAATTTTAGTTATAAATATTTGCAACAGAAACAAAAAAAAGATTGTACTTCTAAAATATTGATTAAAGTTGAATACTGTTTTAATTTCTGTAGAGAAGGACACGTTTTGGTTCCCGCTCCAAAAACAGAGGGGGAAACCCATTGTTTTGAAATAACATAAAGGAAACGGTAAAATTGTGAAGCATGAACATTGTTAAATTGGAAGTTGTAGTAAAGGTAGATAATTGTGTATAAGACAGCATAAATGACGCCAATTAGTACCTGTAACATGGTAAATATGAAGTTTACTTAAACAAATTAATCTAAACTCAGTAAAGTTGCGTTAAGATTCGAGCCCAGTTATATTTTATACATGCAGAAACAGATCATGACCAGTTTTCGATGAACAATATGCCGTAACAGAAAAATCATTTGACCTCTTTAGGTAAACAGATTAAATAAAGATTTCAGGAATAAATAATTCATAGATTTATGTATAAATTATTTTCATAATCGAAAATAAGATACAATCAAACTTCTATAGTTTAAGTTGCATGTGTGTTCTTAAAAAAATGTTCTATAATATTTCAAAAGTTGTGACAATTGAAAATAATTTATAGCGTGCCATAACTTACTTTAATTTATTTAAATATATTTAAATCCTAAAAAATATTATTTCTAAGAAATGGGATTTATATGTGAACACTCAATTTGGCTCGCGTAAATACATTTATTTTTGAAATAAATATATGTATAATAAAAATAAATAATAAATAAAAAAGAAACAGAAATTTTTTTTGTTTGATTAGGCTCGATCGATTTTTGATATTTTCAATTTTCTATTTGCATTTTCCTTCTATACCCTGATTTTTATCGGTCCAAATTTTTGTCACCCACACCACCCTTTGTTTTTATACTACCTTTTTGCTATTTTTACATCCACTCTTTGCTTTTTCTATCATCGGGATTGTGATTTTGATAATTAGAAACAATATCTTTTTTAATGAATAAAATCAATATTAGTGATGATGATTAATTTTGTGCTATGATTTGTTAATGATTAATTTAAAATCAATATTGATAATTGATATTGTGCTCTGATTTGTTATGATTTGTTTCCTGACGATGTGATTCTATCAAGACCGTATCCTAAGCATTTTTTATACTTCTCTCTTTTTCCGATCATAATTCATAATATTATTTTGTCATCTTTTTTTTTCACTTTAACACAACTAGGAAGGGAAAGGTTGCTAGTGGTGTGGATTTTTCAACAAGTTTTGTTGTTGGTAAGTTCCTCGTTAGAATGTATTGTATTATTGGTCTGTTTTTTACTTTTTTATATTGTGTTGAACGTTGATTAATATGTGTGTTTGTTAGTTTGAGGGTATTAGATGTTTGGTCTGTTTGTTACTTCTCGTACTACATTTTGTTACTTCTCGTACTACATTTTAAGTTCACGTATTGTTTTAACACTTTTCATCACATATAAAGGTACAATACTACACTTACAACAACACATTAATTACTCATTACACCATGTGTTTTGTTAACACTTTGGTCCTTCATTTTTTTTACCCTTCTTTTAATTTAACTTCACTTTTTTACACACCCACCTTAAAAAAATGGAAATGATAATTAAAAATAACGAAATTTTAATACTAAAAAATATAAAAGATTATAAAAATATATGGTTAAATATGTTTTTTGTCTCCTAACTTTAAGTGAAAATTAAAATTAGTCAATTTTCAAAATTTAGTTCTCCAACTCTAAAACTGCCTGAATTTAATCATTTTACCCAAATTTTATTAAATTTATTTAAGGTTTAAAATGTATTTCATAATAATATTTGAATTCTTTATATAATTTTTCCTTGAACATTAATTAAGAAACTATTATTCAAATATTTTGTTTACACAGTTTGATAGTTTTGACACTTTTATAATTATTTGAGAAAAGTTTAATTTGTTTCGATTTAGATAAATTTAAGTTCGCATCATTCCAATATTTTGTTACTTGGAAATGTTATTTTCTTTTTGTTTTCTTTATAATTATGGTTAATGTAACTTGTTACTTATTTGGTGAAGTAAAAGTTTTGAGATATATTTTATTTTATTTTGTCTTATTTTTCATTATTTTTGGGTATAATTTTCTATACTTTAAGAATAAATCCTTGATTCGCCCCTTGTCTGTGTTGAAATATGTGAATCTTTATTTCTAAATCAGTTTTTGTAAATTGAATAAAAAAGAAATTTCCATTATTAACAATATGGTCGTTATGATACTACTCATTTAGAAATTGGATTACATTGGTCTTAATTAACTTGATGACATTTAATGACTAAACTAGTGATTGTACATATCAGTGGCTAATGAATCAATTCAATTGATTTATCACATGATATTAATTAGTGATCCACAATATCAACTACTGCTTTTAAATTTAGTCGATAACTGTATTGTCGACTAATTATTTCATCTACCTTTGGTAGGTGGTAAATTGGCCCCTACCCAACAATCTTTACCCACGTATCCATTAATATATTATTAAAAGTCAAATGTTTACACTTAATGTTTTTCCAAGTAAGTTCAAACATAACCAGAAAAGAATAAGTATGTTTTTGTTATTGACTACCATACAGATCCATTTCTTACTCGATCTACCAACTCTTCCGTTTTTTCTTAATTGTTTATTTCTAAAATATTATTTATTATATTCTTTTTGAGGGTTGGGATTTTAACAAAATATTAATATTTTTATTTATCATTTTCAAAATTTCAAGATAGCAACTTTTAATTGAATTATAATACAAAAAAAAAATAGTTATGATAACTTATAGCAAAAATAAAATGACACAAAAATGTACATTGAGATAAGCATTAAATGATTTAAGTTGACAGAGGTATTTAATTTAGTGATTTTAAATTGTCCAACAACTAATTGATATTTTTTCCTTCACCTCAAGAAACACTTAAAAGATGGTTATTATTACTTGGACAAAGCACTCTTGATTAAGAATAAAACAATTTTAAGTTGGTAGAAGTATTAAAATTAGTGACTTTAAGTTTTCCATCATTTTTTTTTTTCATATATCAATTGTTAGGTTGTTCGCACAAGCAACTCTTAAGTTATTATTTGGACAAAGCACTATCGTTTAAGCACCTCTTACCTCTTTTGTCAATTATTATTTTTTTTTTAAAATTTTTAATTAAATAATTTATCATACTGTTTAAAAAGATTAGTAAAATATTTAAATTATCCACAAATAATATAGTTTAATATATTATTTTTTAAAAATAGTATTCTATGATATATGAGTGAGACCATTTTCGACTAAATAAAGTTACATCATGTCGACAAAATCATCTTGGCCAAAACTAATAAGAATCAAACATAATTATCAAATGTTAAAGCATAAGAGAGATTAGCGGAATCTTAAACATATTAACAAAGGTAATCACATAGGAAATCTATGTTCAACCAGGTAAAAGCTTATGAACTTACTATAAATAATTGTTCACAAGGTAAATAATTACGTATTTATTATAATATTGATTATCATATGATGCACACAGTGGCGGAACTTGGACTAAAAATGTAGGGGGGCCAAATTAGATTTGTTATATATAATTTTTCTTTAGAAGAAAAACTCTTCATTTTTTTTTTCATTTCCTCTCCTTAAAACAAACACACATAATAGTAGAATTCAAAAAAAATATTACTATCATTCGCTATTATATCATGCTATTATATCATGATACCAAACCATGAATACCATTTTAGATAAGTCATTCGTATCTCATTAATTTGATTTGGTGATATTGTCAAATTTGATGTCGTTTTTCCCATATCACGTTCTAATGAATTTTTAAATTCATGATATGTAACTTTGAGAACTTTAGAGATTTGTTTTATATGGTATTAGATTCTTGGTTCTTATTAAATTTCTCAAGTTTAGTTAACGTAAATGCATTTTTTTCATCTTTATCACAAACCTTAAAAAAAAAGGAATCAATTTTTATACTTTTTATCATAATCTTTCTGATATAAATTTATCACATCTCACCTATTTAGAAAAAATAAAATTTATATTCACAAATCACAATTATCACAATGCAAAACATAACAAAACTCATACTACTTTAATTAAATAAGCAATATTGTATAAATTCAAAACTTAAAAAAAAAATTACCATAAGTAACGAAAAACACAAAATCCCTAAATTTCATAATTAAGGGTTATAATAATTTAGGAAAAAATATAATTAGGGTTCATACCAATTTCATAAAAGAATCCCTAAAATCATAATTAGGGTTTATATTAATTTGGGATAAACTTAATTTGGAAGAAACATCCTAAAAAGAATCATAAACTAACTAACATACATAAATCATAATAAGATACTAACCTTGATTTGTGAGAGATCATGCAAGAATGTATACAAGAATCTCAATCTATGTGTTTCCAACCTCTATTTTCCAATCTATCTCTTTGTATTTATCTCTCTTCACACACTTTCATGATAATTTACATGGTGGAAAGATCTTATAGTAAAAAAAAAAACCCTAATCTCTTTTATAAATTAATGTCTTTATTAAAAAAATTTATTTTATCTTTTATTATAATTTTCCATAATATAATCTTAATATAAATAATATATAATATAATTTTAAAAAATATATAAATATATATAAAAAAAATTCAAAAAAAAAAATGGGGGAGTCGTGGCTCCCCCTTGTCATATCCTAGTTCCGCCATTGCATGCCAACTCCGTATTCGCGAACCCAGCACATGGAACTCCGTCTCATATCATTACCATGCCATGTTGATACCAACCCTTTCATGTCTCGTGTCGAACTCATGCCAAACTCATCATTTCAATTTCATGACTCATCTCATACAATTATCATGCTAAGTTCATACCAACCCATTACTCACAAGTTATGATTTACTTCGCACATGCATACTCATTTATCT
>Ga0209589_1004341_pt1 | contig 24537 bp, 27 predicted proteins | sample CowpeawhiteBW_FD_187525 | JGI IMG/M metagenome (GOLD analysis project Ga0209589, IMG submission 187525) | Root nodule microbial communities of legume samples collected from California USA - Cow pea white BW (SPAdes) (version 2) | ecosystem: Host-associated > Plants > Roots > Nodule | place: USA...
AACATAACTACATCAAAGTAACAATTCAAGCATTTGGAAAAATAAAAAGACAACATTAAGAGTACCAAAATATTCAAGCATCTAAGAAAAAAAGACTACATTAAAAGTCTTTTTATGCCCAACTCAAACAGTATTTAAATTATATCATCAAAACTAAAACACTCCTAGTTCAATCAATTTATGCCCAACTCAAACATTATCGTCATACCCTATTTCTTTTGATTCTCAAACAGAACAAGCCACAAATAACAATATTATCCTTAACACTTATCACCATACATGTTATTCTGTGAACATTACCGTACCCCAGATATTGCCATATGCCCAATTAATTCTTGCACCCATCCTTTTCCCTTTTGATTACCTTAAACTGGTTCTCATACTCAATATACCCCGGTTTCTAAACCCTTACACCCTTTTATTTATTCCACCCCAATCTGGTCATTATTTTATGTGTACTTGGACACCCAAATTAACATAACAACTACCAATAGGTAAGAAACACTCTATACACATATTTAATCTTCCCTTTATTATCTAAATATCCTAGATGATGAAATTCCAACCTATCCCATCTCAAAATACTTCCAATAAGAACCCCAATCATTGCTCCCCATGGCAAGAGCGCCAACCAAGTTGAACCTACTACTTCACTGACAGGTCGCCTGGCGGCAGCCTCAGTACCGCCAGGCGGTACGTGAAAAACTGGGCTCTGTCCAGATTTGCCCCGCATTCCTTGTGACTCACCCACTCCAATGTTTTACAGTTCATCCTTACAATAAGGTAATTTCACCCGCATCACTCCCAGCTTCAAATTGCAATCAGATTATCATCCATCATACACGAACACTTCACCATTCACAATCACCGCTTATGACAATTCATTCCCAAACCCAAGCAAAACCTAAAATACCGACTCACATGAAAATCCATGAAATCTTCCACCAATTTCGCGATTATAGTTAATCACACAACAATTCAATCATACACGCATCATATAAATTAACCCAGACGTCCAACATCGTAGAAATACCCAAAACCCGTAAAAACTGGACAAACCAGTTTTGTGGCATGAGCCGCCTGGCGGACCTTCAACGCCGCCAGACGGTTTCTGGAAATTTCCAGAAATTCAACAGAGTTCGACACAAACTCAGAATACACATTGTAATCATTCAATATGACACGAAAGCATACAGATATCATCCAAATACGATTAAGAGCTCCCCTAACCTAGATTAAAGCTTTCCCCGAGTATTCTTCTACTTCTTTCCTTGAACTCCAAATGATCTCCCTTGTCTTCTCTCAATTCAGCCCCCACTGATCCACTCATACTCTCAATTCCTCACTGAATTTCGCTCTCTCTGTCTACCTCACAATACTCTCTGCAAAAACTCTTCTCTTCTCTCACAATTAGACTTTTAGTGGTGTTTTAATAGTGGTTTAAGACCCTAAAACGAAAATTGCATTAAGGGTTAAGGTAATGACCATTCAAGCTCACTAATTGCCTTATTTTTCCAGCTACCCTTGACTGTTGTTTCTGCTAGGGTTTCCCTTAACCCTTCAACTTCAAATCAAACTAAAAAAAATGGCAAAAATAAAGTTTCATTTGGGTCTTCTAAGATTTGAACCCACACTCATGTACATACCAACCCAATGCCTAACCAATTCACCCAATTCATGTTTCATACTAATCAATATAATTCAATTATCATGAAAATCCACCACACGTTTAATATACACAAAAATAATACTAATTTAATATCACAAAAAAAATAACATACATAGGACTTGAACCCAAGTCCTCTCACACACACCAAGTACTCTCAACTACATGAGCTAGTACTTTTCCACGTCATTCCACTCATAATTTAATGTCATAATTAATTCTCCCACCCGCATTTATTAATTAATTAATGATTTAATTAATTAAATTTCACTGGTCTTACAACTTGGCCTGATGTATACTAGGACGGATGACTACCGACTAGTCGGCTACTCGGACAATGACTGGTGTGGAGATGTCGATGACCGGAAAAGAATGTTTGGATATGTATTCTTCATGGGGAGCACGTCGTTCACCTGACTTTCAAAGAAACAACCCATTGTAACACTGTCAACATGTGAAGCCGAGTATGTTGTAGAATCCTAGAGTGTCTGCCATGCAGTTTGGCTTATAAACCTTCTAAGCAAACTGGAATTGAAGCAAGAAAAGGGGATTGTGATTCGAGTTGGTAACAAGTCGGCCATTGAATTGGCAACAAACCCAGTCAATCATGGGAGAAGCAAGCACATTGATGTTCGTTTTCACTTCATCCGAGAACAAATGAAAGAAGGGAATATAGAGTTGGAGCACATCGAAAGCCGAACACAAGCTGCAGATATGTTTACAAAGCCGTTGCCATCCTCTCTATTTGAGAACAACAAGATGATACTCAGAATGAAGTACAAGAAAAGCATTTAAGTTTACTGGGGGATTTTGTTGGGTAAACCATTGATTAAGCATGCAATAGAGTTCATTAATTGTGGGTTAGGTAGTGGTTATATTTAATGAACGTAGTTGAAGGGTCATCTCCATAGGCTTATAAAAGGACCATGTAGTACTTCATTGTAAAACACAACAAATCTGAATATTATAGAGTGTTTATCCAGAAAGACATGTTTGTGAACATATTTGTGGTGCATAAAACCAAGGGTTCTCATCACTAGAAATAGATACATGAAAAATTTAGACAATATTTTGATTTCTTGAGAGTGTTGATGTTTATGCAACACTACTTAGCTCTGAAATTAAAGCCAAACAGATATTATGTTTTTATTTTTATTTTTTATTATTATTTTATTATTATGTTTTTGAATAATTCAAGCCTTATTTAATAAAATTGAAAAAAATAAATGTTTTATATTTTGTAAATAAATGGAAATCTAAGATATTTAAGAAGATTATCAACAATATTACTTATCTACTGTGTTTGTTGTTTCAATTACAAATCATCCCAAGATATGGAGGATCAAAAGTAGGGGTAACAATATAGGCTTGGCCCGGCGAGCCAGCCTGTAGGTCCGCCAAAAAAACACGAGGCGGGTGAGGATATTGAGCTTGCTAGTCCGCAAAAGCTCGAACCCGTGTAGGCTTACCCGCATAAAAAAAAGAAAAAAAATTGCACTTGTATATATCGGTTACTTTCATTCTCGACTTCTACATGAACGTTCCAAATTCTTGTATGACTGGAAAAGACAAGTACTATGTATTTTTGAATGTGCTAAAATTTGAAGAATACATCGTGTATGTCAAAGTACGAATATGAATATGAGAAAATGTTGAATTATCAATTTATTATTCAACTTCCCAAAGTCGTTGGTTAATTTTGTGAACTTGTTAAAGTTTCCCCATTTGTTAAACATTGAAAGGTTTATCATAAGAATTTTAAAAAAGGCGGGCTAGCAGCGGGCCCGTGGGCCCGCACTTATGTGAGGCGGGCCAGACTTTTCAACCCACGTTGAAAATACGGGGTGGTCCAGCCTTACCCGCATTTTGCGGGCCAAGTGTGGACTGAGCCTAAACAGGTCGAGCCGACTCGCATTGTCATCCCTAATCAGAAGATTAAAAATATATATATTCAAACATTTTAGTACAAGATCTAGTACAAAGTTACAGGTGTAGTTGAATTCGAGCCACTCTCCCTAGCGAAGGTCCACTCGCCCAATGAATTATGCATTACTCACCTAGCGAGCTGAGTTACTAAAAATCTACAAATCGAGGGCATGACAGAGATCAAAACACCCTATTGGAGAGAAAGAAACTTGAGAAAAAAATCACTTAATGGTAGAAGTTCATTTTGAGGGCTAAAGGCGTTTAATTTCATCATTATTGTAGTATTCAGTGTGTCTAGGAGTATTGACTGATTAACAGATAGGTTGAGAAACCTGATTAGGATAGAACATCTAAAGATTCCACATGTTAGAAATAGATATGGAACATTTAGTCATTCATAAACTTGATCATTAATGCAAACTTATAATAAAAATTGCTAGACATAGAGTTTTTATTATTCAAGGTTAGACCTATCTGTAAGAAATTGAGACTCTTATAAAAGGTGTGAATGCTAGAGTTGGACTAGAAGTATATTGTCTGGTGGTTTTACTTTGAATTGAATCACGAAAACCCACCCAATAAAGCTTTTATCATATACTCTCTTGAATCAAATTAATTATTTTTATTTATGCATTTGACTGCCTTCTTAGTTTTAAACTTACTTTATTTTCATTCATCAAAATGTTTCCTATTTGAAATTTCTTAACCTTCATTATTAAATAAACATAATTTTTCTAAATCACATTAGTCTCTTGAAAAACTATACTTAAACTTTCCATTGTATTACTTGTACAATTTGATACATTTGTTAATTCCGTAACACAAACTCACAAAAGTTGAAAGAAAGACATCCTAAATATTATTTCAAGCCTCAACGTCCGCTTTGAAATTCTACAAGTAAGATGAAGAAAAGTGGGAAAGATCAGTGTACTTTATTTTACAGTGTATGAAAATTTCATATACCTTTTGAGTAAATTATTCACCTTGATTATATTTCTTAGGAATCAGTCATCTCGATTGTAGAGGCTGTAATCTCTCCAACAGAATCTATCCAAGACCCTTTTGAAGATAAATTATCATGAAGGATCCTTCTTCCAACGTAGAATGCTGGTGTTTGAGGCAAGGAAACTATTGCACTTTTGTTTGTCAACATTGATACAACATCAAACATGGTGGGTCGATCATCTGCATAATGTTCTACACACAACAGACCAATCTGAATGCATCTTTCTACTTCATCGTGATCAATCGACTCCTTTATGGATGGATCCACTAACTCTGAACATGCACCATCTTTCCATAACTCCCACGTCTGTCAATATTTTACTCAAATTAGACAAAGCGAACATAAGAAAAATTAAATCAATATGACTAATTTTACATACATATCCTATTAGATTTAATGGTCGATCAACATCATAGCAACCAAGGTTTCTTCTTCCACTAACAATTTCAAGTACATAACTCCAAAACTATAAACATCAGACTTTGTAGAGAAAGCTCCTTCCATCATATATTCCGGAGACATGTAACCACTGCACGAAAAACTAATTTGTAACATGATGAAATCATTTTTATATATTCTTAAAAGATGGAAGCAAAAGAGTTTATCAAGCTCACTGTGTCCTAACAATTCTGTTGGTATTTGAGGCTGATTCTTGTTGTGTAAATATTCTGGCCATCCCAAAATCTGAAATTTTTGGATTCATGTTTTCATCTAAAAAAATGTTTGCTAGCTTTCATGTCCCTGTGGATGACTTTGAGTCTTGAGTACTTATGAAGATAAAGTAATCCTTGAGAAATTCCTTCTATTATTTTGAAACACTTCTTCCAATCTAGTAATTTTCCTCTTCTACAATCTTCCAGTTGTCAACATGTATACAGTGATGGGTTAGTATGTGTATCAAACCAAAATGACTTTTTTTATTGTGATTTTTGAGTATCCTCAACCATCACTGAAAAACGATAGATAAGAAAACTAAAAGTTTCCCTATATATTTGTTCTATTTCTAATTGATACATAATAATGAACATTATTTTTTCTATGAAAAGAATACATAATTTACTGGACTCATGTATATCTCTCACCAAATAGATAGAAATCCAAACTTTTATTTGGCATATACTCGTAAATTAGAATCCTCTCTTCTTCATGAATGCAACAACCAAGTAGTTGTACAAGATTCATATGCTGAAGTTCACATATTAGTGTCTAGAGGTGTCAATTTGGCCCCTAGTCCATGGGCCAGTCCTGGCCCACTCTTCATAAAGGCCCTTTTTAGGGCCCCCCAAATGAGGGGGCCGAAAAAAAGCCCCAACCCCCAAAGCTCCCTTTCTAGTGGGATAGGATTAGGGCTAAGGTGGGTTAGCCCCCCAAATAATACTACATTAAGCTAGAGTCAAAAATCAAGTCGAGCGACCCGGACAGGCCCGATGATCCAGATAAACCCAACGACCCGAACGGGCCCGACAACCCAGACATGCCCGACGACTCACACGAACCCAACGACCCAAACAGCCCCAACGACCTAGATGAACCCGATGATTTAGACAGGATCAAGGACCCGAACGAGCCCAACGACCCGGATGCACACGACGACCCGACTCGCCCGACGACACAGACAAGCCAATTTGGGTCATTGGGCATGTCTGGATCATCAGGCTCGTCCGGCTCGTCGGGCCCGTCTTAGTCATCGGGCCCCTCCTGATTGTCGGGCCCTTTCGGGTTGTTGGGCTTGTCTGGATCATCGGGCTCGTCTAGGTCGCTGGGCCTGACAGATTGTTAGGCATGTCCGAGTCATCGGGCCTGTTCGGATCATTGGGCCCGTCTCGGTCGTTAGGTCCATCTGGGTCGTATGGCCCTTCTGTGTAGTCGGGCCCGTCCGGGTCGTCAGGCTTATTTCGATCATTGGGCCTGTCCGGGGGGTTAGGCTCGTCCGGATCGTCGAGCCCGTGTAGGTCGTAGGGCCCGTCCAGGTCGTTGGGCCTGTTCGGGTTGTCACACCAGTTCGATTCGTCTGGCATGCCTGTGTCGTCAGGCCCGTCTGGGTTGTCGGGTCCTTTGGCCTTTCTAGATCATCGGGCGTGCTCTGGTCGTCGGGCCCGTCCCGGTCGTCAAGCCCGTCTAGGTCGTTGGGCCCGTTTGGATTGTTGGGCCCGTTCGGGTTGTCGGTCCCGTCTAGATCGTAGGGCCCGTCCAGGTCGTTGGGCCCATTCGGGTTCTCGGACCCGTCTGGGTTCTCGGACCCGTCCGGGTTGTCGGGCCCGCCTGTGTCGTCAGGCCCGTCTGGGTTGTCGGGTCCTTACGGGTCGTTGGGCTCGTCTGGCGTCGGGCTTGTTTGGGTCGTAGGGCTAGTTTGGGTCATAGGGCTCATACGGGTCGTGGGGCCTGTCCATGTCGTCGCGCCCGTCTGTGTTGTTGGGCCCGTCCGTATTGTCGGGTTTATCCTGGTTGTCAGGCCCGTCTGGGTCGTCTGGGTTGTTCGACCCCTCCGGGTCGTGTAAGAACCGTGAAATTTAATTAATTAAATAAATAATTAATTAATAAATGCGGGTGGGAGAATTACTTATGACATTAAATTATGAGTGGAATGATGTGGCAAAGTGCTAGCTCTTGTGGTTAAGAGTACTTTGGTTTGTGAGAGAGGACTTAGGTTTGAGTCCTATGTATGTCATTTTGTGTTATTATTCATTGTTATTTTAATATAGCATGATCATGTTGTGAAATAATATAATAATTGAATTATGATTGTTAGTAAGAAACACGAATTGGCTTGGTGGTTGAGTATTGATTTAGCTTTGGCAGGGTGAAGGGTTCAAATCTTGGTGAACACAAATTGAACAATTTTTAGTCATTGTTTTTGGTTTTGGCATGAAGGTGAAGGGTTAACGTAAACCCTAGAGAAATGGCAGCCAAGAGGGGGAGGGGAAGATGAAAACGGATAATAAAGGGGTCCATGAATAACAATTAACATCACATTAACTCTAGGTTCGTTTTATATTATCAAATAGTTTCCTTTAAAAGGCCATAGGGAGGAAAAGGGAAGGGTTTGGCAAGCTGGAAACTGTACCTACAGAGACAACACGAAAATTCTAGAACTGAGTGAGGTTTGGGAGAGATTTGAGTGGAAACTGTACCTACAGAGAGAACACGAAAATTCTGGAACTGAGTGAGGTTTGGCACACTCTCGACCAGGAAGGAACTGCCTGGCGGCACACTCTCGACCGCCAAGCGATGCATGGGTTTATACCATATTCTGGGTGTGTTTATGAGCTGCCTGGCGGAGGCGAATAATTTGCCAGGCGTCACAAACTGATATAGGTCGATTTTCATGTTAATGTGGATTCGAGATCATATGGTAATAAATTTCATGTACATGGGGTATAAATTGAATGAAACAGTGTAGGGAGGCTTTAGGGTTGATGTATTTCGAAATTGTGTTCATGGGGTCATTTGGCAGAGACCCAGTTAGGGGTACTTCCTGTTATCAGGTGAGAAAGTGCAGGTTCGTGTGATTTTGGAAATTGAAAGTATTAGTTAATGATAATCTGGATAGGAAGGGTAATTAGATGACAGAAAAATGGGATAAAGTGGATCTTAGTGAGATTTAGAAAGTTGAGTGCACAAGGTTATATCGTAACTTGTAATGCTTGGACCTTGTAATGATTGTGAAATTTGAGTGCACAGAATTAGATAACATAGAAGGTTTGCGAAGCAGGTGTGTGAGGGTGTGAACTTGTAATGGTTAACTCATACTATTAAAAGCATAATAGAGAGGAAAAATCTAGGCCGTAACAGGGGTGGTGATATTGAACCAAAGTTATATATGGTGAGAATTATAGTATAGGTGGACCAATTTGTATTGGGATGATATGGTGTATAGACGCAAGTCTAGCAATCAGCGCATCATAGGAATTGAAACGACTTCTGTCAGAAATTACTGATACAGCGCCTAGTGACATGGAGGTATCCGCCAGGCGGTAGTTGGGAGAACAGGGAGGTCTGGAGTGAGAGGCGCCAGGCGGAACGGGAGATTCTGCCAGGCGACAAAGACAGAAAAAGAGGGGTTCTGGTGCAGGTGGCGCCTGGCGGTGGGTGAGGTCACGCCAGGCGGTAGTGGTCAAGACTGTAGGGTTTGGGGTCGCGTCCGCCTAGCGGTGTGAACGTTTTCGCCAGGCAGTTATTGCAGACTTTGTAATTATTTATTAGGCGCTTGGCGCCTAGCGGTACGTGTCCCCCGCCAGGCAGTCTGGAAGATGTGGCGCCTAGCGATACGTGTCCCCCGCTAGGCGATTTGGCTGTTGTAAGTCCTAGTTATTGGACTTTGTAGGGTGTTCTACTTGGCTTTTGGTGGTGCTGAAAGGTAAGATTGTTGGGTTCCTTGAGTTGAGCTCGGAACGTATCCCTTGAGTTGAGCTCTGGATAGGGGTTAAGCACGTACATTCCTCGACTTGAGCTCGGAATGGCATCCCTCGAGTTAAGCTCGGGATGGCGGATGAACATGAGGAACCCTTGAGTTGAGCTCAAGTTAGCAAGTGTTGCCGGTGTGAGTGTGCTGGTTGTGGCCAGTACGGATAGGTTCAGTTAGATTGACCTCCTCAGTTGTTGGCTGACGAGTTTGGTAGTCTTGGGACATTACGGACTATGTTCGTAATTGGGAACTCCATTTGGCGTTGCGGTGTGTGATCCGTGGCATTGGTTCCCGCACGTGTTCTGTCGGTTGTGGCCGATAGGTTTAGTAGCAAATTACCTTGAGGTAATCACTAGAAGAGGTAGAACCCGAATGGTCTAGTGGTGGCCAAACGTTAGAGAATTGATTAAGAGATGGTACCTTGATACTTGTAGAGTTTACATCTGTTTAATTGATTATTTGATATCTGTTATGATATATGTTGTTTTCATAAGCTCACCCTATCTGCTTGTGTTTCGCGATCATCGTGTACGCGGTACACGGGAGCGGAGAATGTTGATGTAGGTGGAGCCGGTGATACTTAGTCGTGAGTGGGGTTCTACTGGGGAAACTTCTTATATTTTCTTTATTTGCTTTTGGAAACTGTTGTAAACCCTGATGGGTGAAATTATAACCTTGTTATTTTGGTTTTTGTAGTGGATGTTTATAAACCTTATTCGATCATTTAATAAATTTTAAATTTCCCGTGTTTTTGGGAAATGAGGTTTATTCATAAATGCGTCAATATTATATTTTTATTTGTTTTATATATTTAAAACTGTAATATCCTGACGGGATGTTACACTTGGTATCAGAGCATTGTTTTCAAAATGATTTTTGGGGCTAAGGGGAGTGAGCTTATCGTGTCACGAATTGTGTGACAAATTGATTGTGTGTTTTATGTTGATTTAATCTTAGATGTAGAATTCTGATTTAAACTGTGTAATTTAATCAGCTGTAAAAATGTGGCGTGCTCAGGCCATGGCTAACAGGAGGAGGAGAAACACTGTTGGAGCTGACGAGATTGCTCAAGTGATTCATCGCATGGTGGATGTGATGCATCCTATTGCAGCTCAGCCTAGAGCCGTGGTGGCACCTGTACGCCCTGTGACGATGGAGGATTTCATGAGGCATAAGCCCTCGAAGTTCTCTGGAAAATCCACCCCTGACGAGGCAGATGCATGGCTGAGAGAGTGCGAGAAGATCTGCAGGGTGATAGACTGCATTGATGCAGAAAAGCTGTCCTTTGTCACTTTCCTCTTAGTGGCAGATGCAGAGTACTAGTGGGTGGGCATGCAGCAATTGATGCAGACCCGTGCTGAGGAGATCACTTGGACTTCCTTCAGGACCAGATTCCTAGAGAAGTACTTTCTGGACTCGGCGAGACACGAGAGGGAAGCTGAATTCCTCACGTTCTAGCAGGGGAACCTAACTGTGCAGGCATACACAGACAGGTTTGAGTATCTGGCTCGATTTTATTCACCTGTAGTCATTGAGGAGTGGAGGTGCAAGAAGTATGAGGGCGGGCTGAAACATGAGCTGCGCCGGTTCATAGTACCACTCCGCATCAGGGAGTTCCCGATCTTGGTGGAGCTGGCCAAGGTGGTGGAGCAGCTGGAGACGGGACCCAGCAGTGGGACTCGGCCACAGACACGACCGATCTCCGACAGCAGAAGAAGCCATATACCAGACCATTGTCTTCTTCCAGAAAACTGCAGTGTTTCAACTGTGGTGGTGAGCACTTGAGGAGGGACTGTCCAAAACCTTCTGGTAGCGCTGGAGGCAGCAGTAGCACTGGCAAGTGCTACGTGTGTGATCAGACAGGACATTATGCCAGACATTGTCCTAAGAAGAAACCAGCTGGAGGGGCACCAGCCAAGAAACTGGTGGGAGATAGGCCTCGAGCATCAGGGCGTGTCTTTGTGCTGACGACCACAGAGGCAACTCAGTCAGGTAACCTGGTACAGGATACTTGTTTGTTGTTTGGTGACCGTGTGGTGGTGTTGTATGATTCAGGAGCTACCCATTGATTCGTATCTAATGAATGTGTGAGAAGGCTCGAGCTTGTGATATGGGAGCTGGGGTGCGAGTTAATAGTCACCCCACCAGCGTCAGGCGAGGTGTCTACCAATTCTGTTTGCGTGGGATGCCCTATGGAGGTGGCGGGTCACAGATTCAAGGTGAATCTGATTTGCTTGCCCATGGAGGGTCTGGATGTCATTCTGGGTATGGACTGGTTGTCGAGCAACCATGTGGTGATTGGTTGCGACGACACAGATGTTGTTCCCTGAGACAGTAGGGTTAGAGCTCATCTCTTCCAATCAGGCTGTGAAGGAAATTGAGGATGGAGCCACATGTTTCATGATTGTGGCTCATGGAGAGAAGTTGAGTACTATCGAGAAAATCAGTAGAATTCCTATGGTGGAGGAGTATGCAGACGTTTTCCCGGATGAAATTCTAGAGTTGCCACCGAGTCGGGATGTGGATTTCATCATTGATCTCATCCCTGGAGTCGATCCAGTATCCATGGCACCCTATCGGATGGCACTAGCTGAGTTATCTGAGCTGAAGAAATAGATTGAAGATCTGCTTGAGAAAAAGTTTATATGTCCGAGTGCATCGCCTGGGGTGCGTCGGTGTTGCTAGTGAAGAAGAAAGATGGCAGTTCCAGATTGAGTGTCGATTACCGGCAGTTGAATAAATTAACTATAAAGAATAAGTATCCACTGCCGAGGATTGATGACCTTTTGGATCAACTGAGGGGAGCTGCAGTCTTCTCGAAAATCGACTTGAGGTCTGGGTACCATCAGATCTTAGTCAGGCCGGAGGATGTGCAAAAGACCGCCTTTCGGTCGCGCTATGGCCACTACGAGTATGTGGTGATGCCGTTTGGGGTAACTAATGCGCCGGCCATATTCATGGATTATATGAATCGGATCTTCCGGCCATACTTGGATAAGTTTGTAATAGTGTTTATTGATGACATCCTAATCTATTTTGAGAGCAGAGAAGAACACGCAGAACATATGAGAGTGGTTTTGGGGATTCTCAGAGAGCATCAGCTGTATGGGAAACTGTCGAAATGCGAGTTCTGGCTGGAGGAGGTATAATTCCTGGGTCATGTGATTTCAGCCCAAGGAATAGCAGTAGATCCGGCCAAAATCGAGACAGTGGTGAAGTGGGAGAGGCCACAAACAGTCACTGAGGTGCAGAGTTTTCTGGGCTTAGCTGAGTATTACAGGCGCTTTGTGGAGGGTTTCTCCAAGATGGTGAGTCCCTTGACACAGCTCACCAGGAAGGATCAGCCTTTCTCGTGGACCGATGAGTGTGAGGCTTGCTTCGAGGATATGAAGAGGAGGTTGACTACTGCACCGGTGTTGGCGATTTCTGATACTACTAAAATGTTTGAGGTATATTGTGATGCCTCCTATCAGGAATTGGGTTGTGTACTGATGCAGGATAAGCGACCTGTGGCATATGCATCGAGACAGTTGAAGGTGCATGAGAAAAATTATTCGACTCATGACTTGGAGTTGGCTGCAGTGGTTTTTGCACTCAAGACCTGGCGACATTACTTGTATGGGGCTCAGTTTCAGGTATTCAGCGACCATAAAAGTCTGAAATATTTGTTTGATCATAAGGAGCTGAATATGAGGCAGAGGCGCTGGATGGAGTATTTGAAAGATTACGACTTTGAGCTTTTGTACCATCCTGGTAAAGCCAAAGTCGTTGCCGATGCCTTGAGCAGGAAGAGAGTTCATGTGGCAGCTATGATGATTAGAGAGATGGAGTTGCTTGAACAATTAAGGGATATGAACTTGGGATTGGATATGGGTGAAGGTCAGATACGGTGCAGTATGCTGAGGATCACCAACGAGTTTCTAGATGAAGTTCGGGTTGAACAGGGTAATGATTAAAAACTGCAACAGATCATTAGCGAGTTGGGTACTGAGAAGAGGAAGGACTTCAGAATGGGCAGGGACGGTATTCTACGGTTCAGAGAGAGGGTGTGTATTCCCAGTAGTAGAGTTTTGAGGAAGATGCTCTTAGATGAAGGGCATAAAAGTTGTCTTAGCATACACCCAGGTATGACTAAGATGTATAAAGATTTGAAAGCGACTTTCTGGTGGATAGGTATGAAGACTGATGTAGCTGATTATGTCGCTTCCTGCTTGGTATGTTAGAAAGCGAAGATTGAGCATCAGAGGCCGGGTGGTATGTTGGAGCCTCTGGATATTCCTCAGTGGAAATGGGACAGCATTTCCATGGACTTCGTCACACATTTACTAAGATCAGTGAGAGGACACGACTCCATATGGGTAATTGTAGACCGGTTGACGAAGTGTGCACACTTCTTGCCCATAAATCAGAAGATGTCCTTGGATAAGCTGGCAGAATTGTACGTCAGAGAGGTGGTCCGACTACGTGGTGTGCCTGCCAGTATTGTATCTAATAGAGACCCAAGGTTCACATCGAGGTTTTGGCAGTCTTTGTAGAAGGCCTTGGGTACTCAGTTGAGAATGAGTTCGGCGTACGACCCTCAGACCGATGGACAGTTTGAGAGGACTATCCAGTCGTTGGAGGATCTGTTGAGAACGTGCGTGTTAGATCATCTAGGCACCTGGAGTGATATGCTGCCATTGATGGAGTTCACGTATAATAATAGTTATCACTCCAGCATCGGGATGGCACCTTATGAGGCATTGTACGGTAGGAGATGTCGAAACCCTTGTGCTGGCAGCATGATGGAGAGTCAATAGTGCTTGGTCCAAAATTTTTGCATCAGATCACCGAGAAGGTGAAGATGATAGAGGATCGCATGAAGGCCACTCAAAGTCGGCAGAAGTCCTATGCAGATAAGAGAAGGAGGCCGCTTGAGTTTGAGGCGGGTGATCATGTATTTCTCCGTGTAACCCCCACAGCAGGCATTAGGAAAGATCTTAGATCGAGGAAGTTGACTCCCCGATTCATCGGTCCATACCAGATCACGAGGAGAATTGGACCTGCTGCACATGAGATCGCTTTGCCACCACACTTTGCAAACTTACATAATGTTTTCCATGTGTCGCAGCTGAGAAAATCCAGAAACCGCCAGGCGGCACATGTATTCTAATGGGGTTTTGGGGTTCTAGGGAAGGAACTGCCTGGCGGCACACTCTCGACCGGGAAGGAACTGCCTGGTGGCACACTCTCGACCGCCAAGCGATGCATGGGTTTATACCATATTCTGGGTGTGTTTATGAGCTGCCTGGCGGAGGCGAATAATTTGCCAGGCGTCACAGACTGATATAGGTCGATTTTCATGTTATTGTGATTTTTGGGTGATTCCGATGCGGGTGGAAGCGAAATTTAATAGTGGAATGTGGATTCGAGATCATATGGTAATAAATTTCATGTACATGGGGTATAAATTGAATGAAACAGTGTAGGGACGCTTTAGGGTTGATGTATTTCGAAATTGTGTTCATGGGGTCATTTGGCAGAGACCCAGTTAGGGGTACTTGCTGTTATCAGGTGAGAAAGTGCAGGTTCGTGTGATTTTGGAAATTGAAAGTATTAGTTAATGATAATCTGGATAGGAAGGGTAATTAGATGACAGAAAAATGGGATAAAGTGGATCTTAGTGAGATTTAGAAAGTTGAGTGCACAAGGTTATATCGTACCTTGTAATGCTTGGACCTTGTAATGATTGTGAAATTTGAGTGCACAGAATTAGATAACATAGAAGGTTTGCGAAGAAGGTGTGTGAGGGTGTGAACTTGTAATGGTTAACTCATATTGTTAAAAGCAGAATAGAGAGGAAAAATCTAGGCCGTAACAGGGGTGGTGATATTGAACTAAAGTTATATATGGTGTGAATTATAATATAGGTGGACCAATTTGTGTTGGGATGATATGGTGTATAGACTCAAGTCTGGAAATCAACGCATCATAGGAATTGAAACCACTTTTGTCAGAAATTACTGATACAGCGCCCGACGACATGGAGGTATCCGCCAGGCGGTAGTTGGGAGAACAGGGAGGTCCTGGAGTGAGAGGCGCCATGCAGAATGGGAGATTCTGCCAGGCGACAAAGATAGAAACAAAGGGGTTCTGGTGCAAGTGGAGCCTGGCGGTGGGTGAGGTCCCGCTAAGCGGTAGTGGTCAAGACTGTAGGGTTTGGGGTCGCGTCCGCCTAGCGGTGTGAACGTTTCCGCTAGGCGGTTGTTGCAAACTTTGTAATTATTTTTTAGGCGCATAGCGCCTGGCGATACGTGTCCCCGCCAGGCGGTCTGGAAGATGTGGCGCCTAGCGGTACGTGTCCCCCGCTAGGAGATTTGGCTGTTGTAAGTCCTAGTTATTGGACTTTGTAGGGTGTTCTACTAGGCTTTTGGTGGTGCTAAAAGGTAAGATTGTTGGGTTCCTTGAGTTGAGCTCGAAACGTATCCCTTGAGTTGAGCTCGGGATAGGGGTTAAGCACGTACATTCCTCGACTTGAGCTCGGAATGGCATCCCTCGAGTTGAGCTCGGGATGGCGGATGAACACGAGGAACCCTTGAGTTGAGCTTGGGTTGGTGAGTGTTGTCGGTGTGAGTGTGCTGGTTGTGGCCAGTACAGATGGGTCCAGTTAGATTGCCCTCCTCAGTTGTTGGCTGACGAGTTTGGTAGTCTTGGGACATTACAGACTATATTCGTAATTGGGAACTCCACCTGGCGTTACGGTGTGTGATCTGTGGCATTGGTTCCCGCAGGTGTTCTGTCGGTTGTGGCCGATAGGTTTGGCAGCAAATTACCTTGAGGTAATCACTAGAAGAGGTAGAACCCGAATGGTCTGGTGGTGGCCAGACGTTAGAGAATTGATTAAGAGATGGTACCTTGATACTTGTAGAGTTTACATCTGTTTAATTGATTATTTGATATCTGTTATGATATATGTTGTTTTCATAAGCTCACCCTATCTGCTTGTGTTTGGCGATGATCGTGTACGCGGTACACGGGAGCAAAGAATGTTGATGCAGGTGGAGCCGGTGATACTTAATCATGAGTGGGGTTCTACTGGGGAAACTTCTTATATTTTCTTTATTTGCTTTTGGAAACTGTTGTAGACCCTGATGGGTGAAATTATAACATTGTTATTTTGGTTTTTGTAGTGGATGTTTATAAACCTTATTCGATCATTTAATAAATTTTAAATTTCCCGCGTTTTTGGGAAATGGGGTTTATTCATAAATGCGTTAGTATTATATTTTTATTTGTTTTATATATTTAAAACTGTAATGTCCTGACGGGATGTTACAGGTCGTCCGGGTCGTTGAGCCTATTTGGATCATCCGGCCCGTTCGAGTCGTCGTTCTTGTCGAGGTCGTCGGGCAGGTCTGGGTTGTTCGACCTATTCGGGTCGTCGTGCTTGTCCGGTTTGTTAGACCTGTCCCACATATAGTAATATATTTTAAAAAATAATATATTTTTCATGTGAAAGATAAAAGCCCATTGGTTGGCCCTGGCCCACAGGGCTTTTGTATGGTTTTTGGTCCTGTGAGCTTTTTTGTTGGGGACTTTTTTTTTTCAATGTGGGCTTTTTTGGCCCTAACCCACATGGGCCAGGGCAAGCCTGGTGGGCTGGACCAAATTGACACTAAAGGGTGCATGCCATATCCTTTTACTTTATGGTATTCAATTTAGTTAGTTTCAAATATTTTAGAAGACTTAAGTGTTAAGCAAGTCAGTTTGCAACGATTAGTTGTTATTTCAAAGTATGGTTTTATTAGAAATATTTCAGCGAACTTTGTTCCTAAAAACTGTTTTTGCATTTTTTCCACTTGGTTTGTATTTCCAAGAAAATAAGTATGTATTTAGTTGTTATCATACATGAAAAGGCTTTATATAATTATGCAATGTTTCAATTATCTGAGTGCACTGTTAACCGCTTTTATAAAGGAAAACCAACCAAAGGCTAAAATATTTGAGATTCTTCGGTAAGCATTGCCAATTTAAAGATATAAGGTTAGTAACACCAACTTAGGTGAGTGTCGGTAGCTTACTTACCTAAAGTTGGGTGTTATTGTCATGGACTCCATTGTTGAGAATTTTTGTAGAGTTTAATACAGAAGATAATATGTTCTGTAAATTGTAAAATTGGCTTGAGAGTGTTTGTATTAGCTGCATGTTTTATCTGATCATACTTTGGACCAAACAAATCATTATAGCTTCACATATTTTGGACTGTTTGATGCAGATTTTAAGATAGATGCAGTTTTTGTACGCCAATCCAAAAATCTTACTATACATTTGAATTAGTTTTCACAATAAAATAATGTATTTTTTTCCCAAAATATTTATCTGAATTTATAATCCCACAAATTGATCTTGTCTGCTGATTTGTTTAAAATGAGCAACCTTGTATGGCAGTTCAAGTCGAAATATTTTGGATTAAAAATGATTTTGACATTTTTTTTGTCCGTCGATATTGTATTCTATTCTGTTTTTTCTTAATAAAAATACAGTTCTTCGTAAGAGAACTTGTAATCGCACAGGTAGGCTAATGTAAACTTATCTTAAGTTCCACATCGATATATCCAGCAAAGTATCAAAGAGTATAAGCTATAAAACAAATGCTATAAAACAAATACTAATGGCATTGGAATACATACTTACCTGGATGAGGTCAATGAGCGATCATGAAGGCTCATGGCCTAGAGTAGTGACCTTCATTGCACAAAGAAGGGTTGCTGTTCTAAGGTCTACTCTAGTGGTGGAATCTACATCATAATTTGTGGTAGAGGGGGTTTGCGTCCGCGCAGCCCCTATTATTTAGTTTAAAGCATTTGTATGGTTGTATTCTTGGGTGCAGAAGCATTGGATTTGATGCTTATGAATTAGGCAGAGCCTACTTCATAATCTTTTCTGTTATGTCTTTTGAAATATTTATTTAGTAAGTTCTAAAAAATTTATGATCAGAGAATAATTGTAAAAGTAAATTCAAAGTATCTTAATACTATTATTATGTATTGGAAGGGAAAAGTTATAATTTTCAATACTTCAGTCTTATATGCACATAATCTCCGTAGTATTGTTGAAGTGTACCTGGAGAATGTGGAGGCATGGCATTAGGGTAAGCTGGTGGACAGTCCATAATTTTAAACTTAACTCATCTTTCATGGTGAATAAAGTAGTCGAGGTCTACATTTTGTTATTTCAAAATACAACTACATACAGTCCATAAGGAATTTGTCTAGGCTATTTTCATCCTGCTTCTCTGATATTGACAGTGGGAATCACTAGATGGCAGTGAGAATCATTAGATGGTATAGACATAGCAATATGGCATGGTATTATCTCTATGAAGGTATAAGGTTGAAGTCACTTACGAGCATGTTCACTTTTTTGGCTTTCATCTCTGTCTGAGTACAAAGTTGATCTAGATAGAGATTTTGGTGATGGTTGGATTTTGTTTTGTTTCTCTTGAGATCTTAAGATCTTTTTCTATTGATCTTAATGTTTATGATAGAACACCTATCCCATATCTCCATCTCAAAGTTCTTTCCTTTTAGACACAAAAAAGTCTCCTTGTAGTCAATTTATTCTCTCAATAACCCCTGCACTTGTCTCTCAATTTCTTCTTTTTGGGCATGTGTATCTCTATGATTTCAAGCAAACAGGAGCGTCATTAACGAGATTGATCTTGTGATCACATTTCCCCTAAGGTGGTAGGTGCGTTCAGACTCAAATAATTGCAGAAATTGTTGTAGAATTGCAGATAGACCATGTTGTTGTTCTGCTACTAGAGCTTCCTGATCAAATGTCTCTGCAACATTATGCCAAACTGAACCTTGCAATGCAAGTAACGTGCAAATTCCTTGTATCATTTGAGCTTCCTTGTCAATTCATGAATTGTTGCATCTGGTTTCTCTCCTTCCAATATCACCTCTTAGCCTTGATGATTCAATCTCATTGTAAGAGTTGCACAATTCCAATAAATTTTGCAAGGTGTCCTAAACCAATGCATGCCCAAAATGATTCCAAATTTTTTACTATGTAACACTAAAAAACGTATTGTAAATGTATAATCATTGAATCTTCAAGTTATCTGCTCACACTTTCAAGTGATTAATAGCTTTTTAACAGAAACAACAATTACCGAAAAGTCCTTCACAAACCGTGTTTTTTTTAGCCCCCAACAACTTTACCCATGTCACTAATAAACACATTTTTGCTTCTTCTTTGATCTTTGACGTTGCAATGTATTATCACCTTCTTGTAATACCATGCACTATATCCTGCTCTACTTCTTGAGCAGAGAAAATAGCATTTAATTTGCTCCAAGCTTGAATATCCTCATTTGTAGTGCATAACACCAAGTGAGTGTTCTCACACACAAATCGATGCACCAAAATTTAGATAAGATTTTGCATTTTCAGAAGAGTGTTGCTATTTCTGCGTATGTATCATCATACTTTAAACTGTTATTCTGCTTTAACATGAATATAAGTACTACACAATAATATGGAAAATATAATCAACAGGAGGGAGTATTGCACAAGGTACGACAGAGTGGGGTTCTTCTGCTACACACTAAAAAAATAAATGTAAAATCAAGTTAAACTAAGCCCTGAAATTAAAACCAGACTCACAAAGCTTCAACTTAAGCTTTGGAATTCTGCATGTAAGATGCATGGCCTCTGTCTGCACGTGTCAAGAGAAAAGGAAAACATCAGTGTACTTTGTTACAGGGTAAGGAAAACTCCATAACATCCCGTACAAGGAAATTATTCACCTTGATTCTATTAAATAGGAATCAGTCGTGTCCATTGTTGAAGCTGTAATTTCTGCTGTAGAATCAGTACAAGAGCCCTTTGAAGATAAATTATCATGAAGGATCTTTCTGCCGATGTAGAATGCTGGTGTTTGAGGTAAGGAAACTATTGCACTTTTGTTTGTCAACATTGATACAACGTCAGACATGGTTGGTCGATCTTCTGCATAATGTTCTACACACAACAGACCAATATGAATGCATCTTTCTACTTCATCAGCATCAATTGACTCCTTTATTGATGGATCCACTAACTCTAAACATGCACCATCTTTCCATAACTCCCATGTCTGTAAATGTTTTACTCAAATTAGACACAGGGAACAATAAGAAAAGAAATAACTCAAAATGACTGATTTTACATACATGTCCTATTAGATTTAATGGGCGATCAACATCATAGCAACCAAGGTTTCTTCTTCCACTAACAATTTCAAGTAACATAGCTCCAAAACTATAAACATCAGACTTTGTAGAGAAAGCTCCTTCCATCATATATTCTGGAGACATGTAACCACTGCAATAAAAACCAAGTTGTAATATGATGAAATCATTTTTATATATTCATAGAAAATGGGACAAAGAGAGTTTATCAAGCTCACTGTGTCCCAACAATTCTGTTGGTATTTGAGGCTGATTCTTGTTGCGTGAATATTCTGGCCATCCCAAAATCTGAAATTTTTGGATTCATGTTTTCATCTAAAAGAATGTTGCTAGCTTTCATGTCCCTGTGGATGACTTTGAGTCTTGAATACTTATGAAGATAAAGTAATCCTTGAGAAATTCCTTCAATTATTTTGAAGCGCTTCTTCCAATCTAGTAATTTCCCTCTTGTACAATCTTGCAATCGTCAACATGTATACGGTGATGGGTTAGTAGGTGTATCAAACAAAAAGGACTTTTTTAGTATGATTGTTGAGTGTCCTCAACCATCACTGAAAAACGGTAGTTCAGAAAACTAAATGTTTCCCTATATATGTATTATAATTGATACATAACAATGAAAACATTTTTTTTTTTGTTTTTCTCCATCAAAAGAACACATAATTTACTGAACTCTTGTATATTCCTCACCGAATAGATAGAAATCCAAACTTTTATTTGGCATATACTCGTAAATCAGAATCCTCTCTTCTTCATGAATGCAACAACCAAGTAGTTGTACAAGATTCATATGCTGAAGTTCACATATCAGTGTCAGTTCATTCTTAAACTCCACAATTCCCTGTCCAGAAGTTTTTGAAAGTCTTTTCACAGCAATCTCTTGTCCTGTTGGAAGAATTCCCTGAAATGCCCGTAAAATAACCAATATTCAGCACTCTAATTGATACAAACTTGTTAATGCATAGCTTCACTAGTTTCAGATCACCTTATAAACAGGTCCAAAGCCTCCTTGTCCTAACTTATTCTCCGTTGAAAATCCATTTGTTGCTGCCATAACTGATGTATAATTAAACACTCTTAGACCATGCCCCTCTTTTAAAACAACTTCAAAATCTTCCATTGGAGAAGACCGACTACAAGTTGCCAGATGAACCATCTTCATCACTATCCTTTGAACTTTCTTCTCTGTTTAGGTAAGATTAAAATATAGGTGAATTATGAAAAGATTGTGTTTAGTGATGTACTACACTGATTTTGAAGTACGTAACTACCTTGAAACACATATTTTCGCTTCTTTAAGGCTAGGCAAATAGTGAATAGGCAAATTGCAAGTAGAGCAGTTGCTGCTACTGCACCTGTCCAAATCCACTTTTTTGTCCCTGTGTAGAATGTTTACAATTAATATTATAACTTCTCAACAAACAGCAATGACTGCTTTCTGTTAGAGGACAGACAATCTCGACCGTATGTGACTATAAAAAAAAAAAGTGATTGAATTGAAAAATTATAAAAATCGTACATAAAGTACAGAGTAGTATAAATTAAAGAAATCAATCGAACAATTTAGTTGACTTACCCTTATGATGATGAGACGACATGTTCACCAGCAAGTAAAAGGGGTAACCAGTATTGTCAAAAGTATAATTTTCCGCTGAAATCCAATGAAAGAATGCACATCCAGTTCCATTTTGATATAATTCCTTGAAACCACTACAGCTACAATTGGTCCAGCAACTGGCCTCACAATCACTGTAACCGTAACTTGGATTTTTCTCATAGCTTAAATTGTTATTACTGTAGTAACCAATACTTTTCTGAAACACGTCACCGGAATTCCTACACTTGGGTATATCCTGCCATCTTTGGCACCCTCCATCAGTGTTGTTATATCCATAACACAAATCAGCCCTTGCAACATATCCTTTACGATCAGATATCTGTCCAATATCTGATAACGACCACCATCGATAAGGCTCTTCATTTGTAGTTGTGAAAGAGAAGGAGTTTTCGTCCCCGTTAGACACAAGGGTGTACTTCAATCCGCGTTGTGCATCCTCTGGAATGTACTCAAATCTATTGTTCCTCAGTTTCCCACTTCGCCAGCAAACTTTTCCCCGTCTCCTTATGATCAATTCTTGTTCCACATCTTCCCATTCAAGGCTAAAGGCACCCGGAGAGTCAAGTGTTTCGGTAATCCATGAAACCACTAACCAACGATGGCCTGTTTTGTGATTAACACCTAACTTCTGGGTGGGGAGCAAAGTTTGAGTGGGATAATCAAAAGTCTGCCACAAGAGAGTTTTAGTCCCATTGGGGTGAAGTTGTTGAAGCACAAAGTTTCCTGTGTCCAACAAGGTGGCCTTAGTGTTGTTTATAGGTTTTGGTGGAGAATACAGGATTATTGGCTTCACACGTTGAGGTCCTATTTTCAGTACACCATAGTGGTCAAGTGATAGAACTGCAGAATCCTGGTCAACAGGTTGGTTTCTATCACTCATCCAAACTTCAATATCATTTTTTTTAGTCAATACAGACAAGTAATTGTTATCACCAGGACTAAATGCAGCAAAAGCTAGATAATATGTGCACTTTTCTGAACATAGTGTTGTTGTGTAATTTAGTGTATCACCAGGATTTAAACTGTCATTTGCTGCTTGAATATGAATACGAGTACTCCACCACAACCACAAGTACATGAAAGCAAGCAGATTCTGTAGTTTATGCCTGATAGGATGCTTCAAATATGGAGAGACTAAGCTGCATGATGAGCTGACACGCATTGGATAGCATAAGAAAAAGAAATGTACAGCAACATAAAATAAGTTCTGAAATTAAAACCAGACACGCATTGGATCTGTTAGAAGGATATACTCACAAAACGTGAAGAAGGGTCATTCCAAATCTTTTTACAAGCTTCACCCCTTAACACTCCAACCTTGGCTTTGGAATTCTCCAGCAAAAGTGAATGGTCTGTCGGCACAAGTTGAGAAGATAAAAAAGGTGTACTTCATTCCAATAATTGAAGTAAGCAGAGGCGGAGCTCTGTACGGCAGGGAAGGCCAGGCCCCCCAAAATTTTGATTGTTTATTTATTTATATCTATATACTGGTAAAACGGGATATCGAATTTTAAAATTAAAAATTACAATGTATTTATTAAATTAATTTGAAATTATAAAAATATAATTAAATTTAATATAAATTTTATTTTATAAAATTCAATAATAATATTTTAATTGATTTTATAATAAAATGTATTTAAGTTATTTATATATATTTTTAATAAAATGTATTATTTATAATTATTTTAAATAATATATTAAGATTTAGATAATTAATATTAAGAAATCAAATTTAATTTTAAATGAAATATTGAGTAAAAAATGTAGAAAAATATAATAGTTGTTTCTCTAATAATAAAAATTATGGACAATATAGAAATTGTTGAGTAGACTTAATAAAAATACAAACATTAGACGATACAAAAAATGTGAAGAGTAAGCGATATAAAGCTACAAATGATAGATTGTGCATATAAATGTAATGTTTAATTAGTCAGATAGTACCCACTATCTTCAGATGTGTTAGTTTGATACTCACTTTTAAAAATGTGTCAATCGAATCCCAACTCTTGAAAAAATGTCTCAATTAGGTTCCTTCCACTCTTGTAAGTCATTCTAAATATCGATACCATTAATGGCGTTAATATTTTTTTCTCAAAGAGACCTGATTGAGACATATTTTCCAAAGTTAGGACCCAATTGACACCTAGGGATGGCAACGGGGCGGGGCGGGGACGGGTTTCCCTATCCCATACCCATCCCCACATAAAAAATTCATCCCCATCCCCATACCCAAACCCAACGGGTATCAAACTTTTTTCCCATCCCCATCCCCACCAGGTAACGGGTATAATCTTGTACCCATACCCGTACCCGTGTTCTAACTACTTCAATATTAATTTTTATAAAAGAAAAAAAATTACGGTAAAGAAAACATAATATTATGAAATATTCAATATTATGAGGATTTTCTTCGATGCCAAATACCTTAAAATAAATTATAATTGTTTACATTTTATATTGGAATACCAAATAAAATTTCATGTGAACCAAAACATTTATTAAATTTGCAAACTACAACATTGATGAACTTAGTTGATAAAATTAAAAAATATTTCAAAAAATATAAAAAGAAAACAAATATTCAAATTAAAATATATTTTAAATGTTTGTTTACTTCAATTTTTTAAATTCTAATGAATCTCTTTTTTATACACTAATAAAAGTTATAATATATCACTTGATCAAAATGACACAA
>Ga0209589_1004344_pt1 | contig 24527 bp, 14 predicted proteins | sample CowpeawhiteBW_FD_187525 | JGI IMG/M metagenome (GOLD analysis project Ga0209589, IMG submission 187525) | Root nodule microbial communities of legume samples collected from California USA - Cow pea white BW (SPAdes) (version 2) | ecosystem: Host-associated > Plants > Roots > Nodule | place: USA...
ACAATTAAAAAGGAAATAGCAGAATCAATTAAAGATAAATAAAAAAACGAAACCATTTTCATTTATCTTATGGACGGTCGAATTTGGAGCTATTAGATGCTTTGGTGCATGGAATGGAATCTATATTATCTTTCTCTTAGCTTCTGAAAAAAAAAACAACTTTCTAGGATGCCCCAAAATTGCAAAAATAAAATAAATCAAGATAATTTTTTTTTAAAAAGCTGAAAATAATTATTGGTCCCTGTAGCAAATCTTCTGGCGTAGAAGCTACGAAATCAAAGTTGCAATGCAAATATATATAACTTGGCCAATGTGTCTCATCTAAAGCTGAATTTAAATTCTCGTAATTTCCTTGATTCATCAATTTTATTATTCTTAGAAATCTAAGTATAACTCTAAATCTTAATTAAAAATAAAAAAATAGAGTACTATATAAAAATAAAGACCTAAAAATTTATTATTTTAAGGTTTTAGGTTAAAAGTAGTGTTAATTTCTTACGTGACTGAGTGCAATACGACGGCACAAATAGGACAGAAAATTAGTACTTATATAAGAATAAATACTCATAAACCTAGAAAGTAAATGAATATTTGTATAAAAATAAAGACCTACACTACCTTTGAAGGGAAGATTATTAAGAATAATAAATATATTATTAATACTATTTTTATTTTTTTATTATTCTTATTAATTACTAATTTGATTAGTCAATTGTCCACCAACATCAACCAACAAAAGCAGAGTTTTTTTTCTTGGTGCCATGACCTACTTTTCATTGTGCAGCATAATGGTCCCTTTCCTTCTAAAATTCCATGTTTCTTTTAAATTATTTAATTATATAAGAAAAAAAAATCTACACTTTTCTCAATAGCTGGCCCTTATATCTTTGTAATTTGTCCTTATACATTAGATCATCACTCTTGTGAGAAAAAAATCACATGGAAAGAGATGGCCAACAATGCCTTATTATTTCTGCATTATGCAGCAAAAGACAATGTTTCCAAGGATTCAATTCTATACACATGTTTTGTCATCACCTGCACCATTTATGTTCTATTAATCTAACACACCATTTAACATGTGTGAATAATTATTTGAGTGATTTATTTTTTATTATATTGTTAATAAATAAGAAAATGTCATATGACTATAGTAAGATTAAAAAACAAAAATTTACCATCTTTACTTATTTTTAGAATGAAGGGCCAAAAAAACTTATTCAATGTTATCAAAACTTTTTGTTAAAGGGTGAAGGAAAGTAAAGGTAGTAAGTATATTGTTTGCCTCAAACATCCAAAAGCACAGAATGGCTAGAATATTCTATAACCTAAAATCACCCACTTGCCACATGCAAAACCAAGTGCCAACATTTCTCAAAAGGGTAGCTTTAAGAGAAGCATGGGCAAAGATAGTGGTTCTAGTGAAATTACAAGAATGTAAATTCTTCACAAAAATTATTTGGTCGGGTTTACAACATAAATTTAATGATATCTGAATCAAATTCATCTGACAAATTGTTAAGAATCTAAATATAAATTTAAGTCAAAAAATGAGAATACATTACTTTAAAATTTTGAGTTGAAAGTCGTAACAATCTTTTATCTAAGTTCATATCAAGTCTCATCGGTGTTGAATATTTCCAGTAAACTTTCTCTCTTTAAAAGCACTTAATCAATGATATTAAAGTTGATAGTATTAGTGTCGATTGTGAATTTCTTTCGGTATAAAGATTATTTTGATAGAAAATATTAATATAAAAAAAATATAATTTTTGTATTTAAAATCAAGAATGCATGTACAATTAAAAATACATGTTCTTCTAAACAAAGAGTTACTTCTAGATTTGGATAAAATTGCACACACTTTTTCATGCTCATTATTAAGGGTTCAAACTAATCATAAGTTCTCAACTACCAATTCTTCACATATGGTGCAAAATGTTGAGCACTTTACTTGCTAAATAATTCAACTTTGGAATCATTTGGATTATAGTGAACATTGCTAACCTATGAAATTATGATGCCTAATATACCCACCACAAAAAGTATATGCCTAGGGCTATTAGCATGAGTGATGTTTTGGTAGCCTTGCAACTTTCCCAATAAAAAAAAAAAGTGTAACTGTATTTCTAAGTTTACGTTCTAGGTTTTTGGTGCATCCATTAGTCAAATGTTTATATTTTAATTTCAAGATAAGTGTAATAGGGAAGATCTTAAACAAATTAATTTTTATAAGTTTATTTTGATTCAATTATTTAAAAAAAGAATGCATAAATTGAACCAAATGAATCGAATCAAGAGAGGATTGATTTGGTTTACAAAATCGAGTCCTTGTTGTCATATAAATGTATGAAATAATATATTAAGAAATGAATTTATTATTTGTCTAAAAAATTGCATATGATTGTACAATTTATAGCTGTAAAACAATATATTATGCTACAATTTTTTATATCAGCTAAATAATGACAAAATAAAAATAAAAAAATAATCCTTTATTTTGATAACTACAAGTTAGTTTAGTAAATGATGCTATGAAAAGGTAATTTATTGATTGATCGCTATAATAAACATCAAATTGATAAAATTAGTTGTTAGAACAGTTACTGTTGTAGCAGTTTAAAACTGAATTTTCCCCTTTTGAAATATTAAAGGCTAAGCCCATGAGGGAGTTTGTGGGCCTCTTAACAAGGCTAAGCCTTTGGGATTTCTATTTTGCACACCCTCTTTCCTTAATTTTGTATTTTCACCCATCAACAATATCCTTCTGTTACGCAAACTATTTTTGCCAATGTCAAGGTTAGTAGTAATTTATTTATTTACTTAGAAATTTGCTGCCTTTATTTATATTCATTCAATGACCTTTTTCTTAAATTTGATTGAGTTTTTTTTGATTAATTTTTTATTACACTAAACTAGAATTGTTTCCTGAGATTCGTGAATTTCAAATCCAATAAGTTTGATCCAACCTATTTAATATTTTCATAAGATAATGACATTATTTTATTTTATTATATTATGAACAATAAGTTTTTTATTTCCCAAAATGATAATTATATACAGAGTAATACGTTACTGATAAAAATGCAACATACACTTTGTTTACAAAATACCATTAAATTATTATATAAATTTGGTTTTCTTATTATATGTAAATTATAATTGTTTTAATAAATATACAAAAATAAATCAGTGATTAAAAAAACATAATATTTCACTAATCCTCATACCTAAACAAAGTTAACTATCTCAATTTAAGTGAAGTTTTATTATCTCGATCATATTAATTGATATTTTCCACGCTCAGACTTAAAGTAACCATAAACAAACTGACTAAAAAATAGTAGTTAAAATTGTTAATATTTTTGCAGAAACTAAAACTAAATAGAATTATCTTTTGCAAAACTAAAAACATATTTAAACTACAAATATATAATAAAATTTGATTGTCTAACACCTTTATATTTTTTATTATGACGTAATATTGCTACCTTACGAATTAATATTAAAAGATATTTACCATGAAAATTTTTACCTCAAAATAAATATTTTTGAGAGACTTTCAATTCAATAACTCAACTCGCCCCGATAATTGGATAGAATTGCTAAATAAAAAAGACAAGTTAAACCAAACCCATTGAGCACAGAACCATTTGAATAGGTTTCTGAGTAAGCGTTATTGAAATTCTTTGTCACCCCTTGTTTATTCTGAAACCTAAAAGTACAACTACAAAAATTCAACCTTGAATAATTAAGAAACGCCACAACAAATTTAATCTCGCATATCAGTTTGATTTGCCAACTCCATTATTCAATTAATCTGCCATTTGTTCACCACATATCCCAAACCTAGTTTAGGCATATACAACAATTTATACACAATTGTTTGTGACCATCTTTTTCTATCATTCAAACAAAACAAATTGCGTAGAGAAGTGGTAAATAAACAAAATTATTGTCCGAATTGTTCCATAAAGTGTTGCAAACATAACATTTCTCAAAACTAAATGGTGAAGAGGTTGCTTTGAAGCACAGTTGTCAGATAGTGCTGTCATAGGTACAGGATATTTTGCAGTTCTGATAATGTTTCTTTGGCATAAAACACTAACTAGAGTTAGACACAGCTTAAAGAGACCAAAGGAGTGTGTTAATTCAAAGGTACTTGATGGATGAACCTTGTACTGTTGTACAATGATCAACATACACAATAGTGGATTTGCTAGAGGCTAAGGAAAAACATTCAAATGTACGTAAACATTAGATTAGATACATGATATGGGGGAACGCAATCAATGTACGTAACCCCCATAGTTAATTCGGAATCCTAAACAAAAAGACTGAAAACTCTAGTTTGTTTGAACTACAGATTGATTAAGAACACTACCAAAATACTTTAAAAGACCAAAATAATGTATACATGTTGAGATATCCAGTGCTCCAATAGACTGGGAAAAGGAAGAGGAAAGTTTTGCAGAGTACTGGCAACTATATAAGGTAACTGTTATTGTACAAAAGAAAAAAGATTGTCTTCATAAAATTTTACCTGCACCCTTTTTCTTCATCAGGTGAATTCACCATCATGAAATCTTTAGTCAGATCACTAGCTACCCTGAAAGACAATAGAAGATGTTATTACCAGATGCCACTAAGCAGAAGATAAATTGAAGACTGTGGGAGATGTAATGAAGTACCTCATGAAATTTGATAATGTCAATTGAAGGCCCCTCCAACTTTTAACAAATGACAACAACCAATTGAGGAAAAGAAATGAACTACAGTATGACAACACTTAGCCAGCGACCTTAATTGCTCCCAATTCATCAATTTTTGAGCTCTTGTGCTGCAATGATATTAAGAAAAGAAAAGAAATGAACTACAGTACGACAACAGGGAAGAGATGGACATTCCAGAAATGTATAGAAAAGAAAAAGAAAAAAATAAAGGTTGAAAGCTTAATCTCCAGACAATGTGTTTTCCTTTATTACCTTACTCCTTTTGTGTTTGTGCACATCATTAACATCATCATCTCCATCATGCTTCCTTTTCTGAAAAAATAGTGAGTTAAAAAAGATTAATAAATACAACCTAGTTTTTGCAACATGTCCAGATAAAATGTGGAGCAAATCCCCATTTAAAATGCTAACATCAGTTGAGACAGATGTCCATAATCAGATCTTAAATCACAAAAACAATTGAATAACACTTAATCATCAGTATAATGAAAATTTGTTGAGTAAATTTGCAAGGTTATGGAATGACTTTTAGAACCATTTTTATTCTCAATGTGAACACAGATGAAGCCATCTAAAAGTTCTCAACCTTTTCATGGTGTTTCTTTGAGTGATCAGCACTGGAATCACGATGTCCACTTTTATCTTTCTTTTTGTCCCTATCCTTGTCCTTGTCCTTGTCTTTGCTTCTGTCTTTATGACGATGCTTGTGCTTCTTATGTTCCTTGTCCTTATCTTTGTCCTTGTCTTTGTGCTTTTTATGCTTCTTCTCCTTGTCTTTGTTCTCACTTTTTGATTTTCCTGAAATAGTTGGAATCCCTTTCTCCGCCTATTAGGGGGAAAAACAAGGAATAAGTGCATGTATATGTCAAACAATGACAAACTCAGCTGTTTTTTAGAAGAAATGATAGCATATCAATTAATTTTATGCAAGAAAAGCAAATTAAGTAGGATAAAAATCAGAGAAAACTTCTTACAGCGGGCAAGTCAATGGGAGCTGTTTCCCTTAGTTGAAAAGCCTCCTTGAGAACATCTAGGTCAAAAGGCTGAATACGAGCATTTGTATCTCTAAAGGAAGATGTATACTGAATAAGTTGATCCAATTGCATCCCATCTCCTTTTCTTATTTCTGTGTCTCCTACAACATTGTGAAGGTAGTGTGTGTCCGCAATTGCAGCAGGGAGAGGCCTCTTGCAGAAAAACTCATAGTGGGGTAGTAATTTGAAATGACTTATAAGATCCACAGCACCTGTCAATTCTCTTGGTCCTAATGGTTCAAAAAACACAATATTATAGGACAAAAATAAACACATGAAAGCTTACGGTAAAAGTTGAAAACAGGATGCTTGCAGGGTAATTTTTGTAAGACGCAGCACATTCTGAACTGTCTAGAGCATTATATATCCACACTTTCTAATTTCTTTTCATCCAATCAATTCGGCCATAAAACAGTAAATAAACACATTTGAGCACTTACAGAAAAACATGGCAAATTATGAGTTTCTATAAACATAACATGTTTTGGGTTCACAGATCCAAAGTTGAAAATTAGAGTAGAAGAGTTTATCTTTCTTGGGCAAAAATATAAAATCAATGTCCATGTTTGTTTCAGTTTTTATGCTATAAGAGAAAAACTTATGACAAAAATATATCCATGTCCAAAAGTCCAAAACCAAAAAGAAAAGCATACACCAATCAATTTCACAAAATTGAAGATGAAAATAATTCATCCTCATGCTATCCTTCAGCTGAACAACAAATCAACCATCTCATCAGTCTGATTACTTAATGCATTCTCCTTTTTCCTTTCAATTTCAAAACTGTCAACCAACACTAACTGACTAAATAAAAACTGTCAAAAGGGCAAATGAATATACTGTTGAAAGTTAAAATACCGACTTTTTGAAATTTTACTTAAGTATCATCAAATGCACAACTCTTACACTCAATGTTACGTCAATAGGGTCTGCTTCGATTAACTTCTTCATAAGCATTTCTAGGAGAAGAAAATGAGAAGGAAAAATGAAATAGACTTCTGTATAAATTAAAACTAATTTATGCATGAGTTAAAATTCATATTTTAGAGAAGCTAATATGAGAGAACTAATGCAAATTTAGCATAGGCATAAAATAATTTCAGTTTAGGAGGAGCTCATTTAATTTTTTCTTCATATTTTTCTTTCTTAGAAGTGTTTATAGAGGAGTTTCACCCAAACAAAACCATACTAATATAATATTACACCAAACAAAGATTTGTATAAAATAATATAATGAATAACACTAATGTAACAAGCTTTTTACCTCCTCCAAACTTTTTGCCTTCGGGATCCATAATTCAATCTTGCATGAGTTGTTGAACCATTAGCAACTGCAATTTATTATATGACACAAGGCATCTCATCCACAAATGTCAAAATAGGTTTCAATTGCAAGATATCAAAATGAATACAGGTTCTGCATACAAGGGCAGAGATTTTCTGATAAAGAGGTAAAATTGTATTAAAGGAAAAGAAACAAGGGAAGTTAAATAAGAGCGTGAATAAGGTATCCGCATAACCATTTAAAAAGTAAATTGCACTAACTACTTTTAAAGTTTCATGAATTTACACAAACTCACCATGTTTTAACATTTACAACAGCCTCCCTTCATTGGGGAACAAAGTGAAATGTTCTTTAAACAATTAATAAGGGGGGGTAGTGTAATGTATAAGAAGAATCTAGAAAGTTACACAATGTTCTTGCCTTAAAGGCAAAGATTATGGGAACCATGTTGGCAATTGAGTTAGCTGTGGTGAAAGGATGGTCATCCATTTGGTTGGAAACTGATACTATGCTATTAGTTGAAGCCTTCAAGAAACCTGCTATGGTTCCCTGAACTTCGAGAGGGTGATGACATTGTTGTTCAATTATTTGTAGTATTTAAAATTTTTCAAGGTAGTGCTCACAAACTAGCAAATTTAGTGATTGATTCTAGGCAATATTTTGTTAGGTTTGAAGACTTGCCCACTAGTATTAGGCAAGATTAATTAGAAACTGGTTTAGACTTCCGGAGTTTAGATTGTCATGATTGTACCATGTGTTTTGTTTGGTCACCCATGTTTGTACTATTTCTATTCTTTTCTTTGTTTTCAATAATACAATTTTCTTTAAGAGCAAATGATTGGTGAACTTTGGGGGGAGAACCTAATTGGGAGGCCTAAGTTTCATAGTGATGCCTAGTAGAGAATAACCTTTCACAAAAAAAAAAAAAATTATAGGATTGTGGAGATTTTTAATAATTTCACAAAAACCTCAAGGCTAGTTAGTGTAATTTACTCTTCAAAAAAAGGCAGAAATGAAAAAGAAGAAAACTAAAATTGCAACAAAGTCACTGCAAACACACTGAGATTGTGGCCATTGCATGGTTATAATTTCACATGATCTATAAGATCCAGAATTGCCATTTCAGTTAGAACAGAGGGACTACTCTTTCTTGTATCATACCCAAAATCAGTGTTTTCATGACCAAATATGACATAGAAACTGTGCACCCATCACCCATGCAGTACCAAACGAATTATGTATATCTATGGAGATAATCAACCATGAATTCCGCTGGCTATTATAGCACTTTACCATCACAGAACTCTAAAACAGATAGCACAAAAACTAAAAATGTATTGCAACTTATCAATATCATAAATAAAAGCACATGTCTCTTCGTATATCCTCAGTACCCATTCACCACATTCACAACCAAGCAAATTTATATAAATCACTTTGCCTCAAATTACCTTCTGCTAAATTACTGTGAATAAGCTTCTGAGACATTTGAAAAAGCAATAGTATTCCAACAAAACATCATTTTACTTGCGCCAGAAAACTTGATACTTATAATAAGATTGACAAAAACCCTCCCCAGTAAAAGTTTATTTGGAATGAATATTCTACACCAAAATCTATTAAATATTAATGTGATTTAAATAATTTTAAGGCTTAGCTTTCCCACAAAACACCATTCAACCTGAGTCAAAATCCCCAATGTAAGAGTACAACATCAATTAAAAAAAAGTAAAGATTATTCACCTCGTTAGTTAATTTTATATTTTTCCTTATTTACAGATATTTAATTTTCAAACCCCAAAGGACAGAAAATCTTGCAAGGGAATTCCATATCGCACACAAAATCATCATCCAGTTAGCGATCTATAAAATTTTTAATGTAAAGAGAAAGCTCACATTTCAAAGCGCTGCTACACTGTTATTCTGAGGTATAACATCTGGGGGCATCTAAAATCGTACCTCCCATCCCCCAAATATCATTCTGAGGGCATAAATAAGTTTATTTGAGAGGGGCGCTACACTATTATTTGAAAGCGCACAGCTAATCCAAATTTTGTAGCAGCCCTTGACCGATCCACACAACTATTGACAACTATCTAAAAGAACAAAATTTATACGACTGGAAGTAACTTATATATTAGATACATATTCATTTGGATACTAGGCTCGTTTAAATCCAATTCTGAAATGAAGCAAAAACAATGAATTGTCAAAAACTAAACTAGGGTTTTCTAGAAAGCTGCGCTTAAGTATCCAAATGAGTCGCTCGTATTTTCAAAAAGATAATATGCAGATTTCTCATTTGCTACTTAAGATGGAAATAAATAACCTTAAAACTACTATTATCAATCTCTTATTGCATTTAACTCTGAAAATGGTATAATGATGAAGACCGTTATTTTAAATATTATAATTATAATATTATATAAAGTAAATAATTTATACTACACATCTATATACTCAAAATCAACACAAAAAACATAAAATTGAATAAATTTTGTGGTAAATAGTAAGTAACAATTTACACACACAATCACCATCAATCTAGGAGCAACAACATAGCAATGAAGATGATGATGAAAAATAATAAAAAGAGATATAACATGTTAAATAAAACAATCAGGAAAATATGAATTGGGAAGTCTATAAGAAGAAGAAGAAAAAACGTAGCACGTCATAGAAAATAGTCATGTAAAGTGTTGAGGAGTAGATGTCAAAACAGAGGTAACTTTTTGTGGAATAACAAATCTTGATGTTCCAGGTTAGAAATTGGTTATTTTGGTAGTACCACTATAGCATGCGAAAAGCCGTCATCTCTGGTCATTATAAACACATAAAAACCCAAGGCTGTTTCATTCCACTATCCCACTATAGAGAAACTATATTGTACTATTAACTACTTTGCTTAAGACTTAGATAATTAGCCATAATTACTTTAATTTTGATGATACTAATAACTCAATTTGGCTATTTTGGCAGTGCCAGCATAACGCGCCAAAAGCCGTTGTCTTGGTAGCATTATTTTAGCACAGAAAGGCGTTATTTTGGTCGTTATAGCTGTTATCTTGGTACCATTATTTTGGTCGTTATAGCTGTTACGGGAAACCACTTTGCTATTTGAATCCCATAGCAAACCAAGTCTGCTACACTTCGCATCACACTATGGTGGCCTATGAACTACTATGCTTAAAACTTAGATAATTAGCTTAATCACTTTAATTTAGGCTATACTAATAACTCAATTTTTCAATTTTCTCTTCTGTTTTATGTAGGTGACCTGAACTAGATTGGTTAGGCTTTGAAAAGATTAAGTCTCTGCTTTCAGAAAAGGGAAAGCTCAACCATGACCAGCATATGAAGTGGACAGTAACCCTACACGAATTGTACTAGAATAAGCCAAAAATTCAAACCCTAGAATCATCAATCTTAAACCCCACACCAGGTTAGTCCTCTAAGAGCACAAAAGCAAAGGGGGCAAGGGGATCCAAGAATGTAAACAGTACAGACTCATCTGAATTTTGGAATACTAACACTAATTTCTAATCGGTTTTCAATACTTCGCATCTCTTCAGTCAAAACCGTTTTCCAATTCCCCTTCTACCGGTTTTCAACTTTTGGGATTACTAAATATTCAAACGTAACGTTCAAAAAAAAAAATACAATAACAAAAAATTAAACGAACTTCTCATACAGTATCGTTGAGCAGAATACTGGTAAAAATAAACACCACCACACACACCCCAGAAGAAACAAACCACCTTCCTCCCCTAAGTTAATAACAACAATAATTAGAAGAAAAGCATGCAGGAATTGAAACAGTGAAGAAAACTCACATGAAGTGAGGCAATTTTCGCTTTGAAAGCAAACAAAAAACCCAATTCTGACGAACCAGAGCAACGCCAATCTAGAACCTTCTCGCCCTTCGACCACCCAACAAATATCTCCGGAAAGCTGCGCAAAATTGGAATTGGTAAAGCCAAAAAAGGCAAAATCCGCAAAAGGGTACTCGAGTTTGCGAGGAAAAGAGGAACCTTTTTCTTTCCCAGCAGGAAAAACCAGCGCGAGAATTAGAATTGACCCGTGAAGGAGTTGGCGTGCGATAATGGAAGAAAGGCCGAAAAGTGCAGATCCAAGCAGTGGTGGAAGAAGAAGAAGATTTGGGTCCTCAGAAGAAGACGTAAAGAGAAGATCTTTGGGTTCAGTTCTGGAACAAACTGTTTTTTCCTTCGCAACTCGCTCGTGTTTGTGTTTCTCTGTTTTTTCTTTCTTTCTTTCTCTTTCTTTCAGTGTAAAAAAAACAGCAAAACCCAAAATTCTCTTCTTTTGCCGATGCCAGTTGCCACCTCTGAATTTATATTTAGCCCTAAGTCTGGGTAAATTGTCGGTTTTACCCTTGGCTAGTGCTTGTGCTATTGGATCAGGTGTTTATTTAATTACGGCAATTGCCACCATATTTGGGACAATAGAGTGAGTGCCATTACATAGGAAATATTTTCTCATTTTGTTTTTCACACAATAGTATCATAGTAGAAATTGGGGCATTATCCACCCAATTTTCTAAATGCCCTTATTCTTAAGGTATCAATCATTTCACATTAGGGTACATATCCCCAAACTATGTAAAATCATGACAATAAAGTCCATGTGGGTTTAAGTCCTTTCTCAATAAAAATTGCATCTTTTTTTCCTTTACAAGCTTTGTTTTGTTTGAGTTGGTTTGATATGGAGTGGGAAAGAAATTCAATCAAATCACATTCAAGCCTTTGTTTTATATTTGTTTTGCTTGGATTGTTAGGTTTAAATCAAGTTTGTTAAAGAGTAATATATTGGATTAGGTTCTTTTAATTACAATAGTTAGGGAAAATCAAAATAGAAATAGTAGAAAACTCAAAACTTAGAATTAGAAACTAAACACCAATTATATCAATCATCATCATGAGAGTGATATTAGTGTAATTGTGTAAATTCACATTTATTCTCTAAGATGATAGATGATAAGTTTTACAAAAAATATCACTTGTGGGTTTTTTTTTTTCTTCCTAGAGTACAAAATAACTAAGGTGCATGATTGAATTTACATTATATTAGTTTAGTAGACCATCATGTTAATTATTTTTTGTGGTTGAAATTTGTTATTAGAAAGAATGAAAATATATTTGTCTTTTTTATTTTGAAAATTAATTTAGACTGATTTATTGAATTGGTAAACTAATATTGTAATTAACTACCAAATTATGTTTAATTAAATTTTAAGTCCCTTGTAAACATGTGTAATATCAATTGCGTTTCTATTACAATTTTTTGTTTGTCTATTTGGTATTACAAAATTTTTATTTTTAGTTGGGTTTTGTTGTTTTATTTTTTGGTTAGGTGAGGTAAGTATTATTTTATATTGTTATCTTTCTTCTTATATTTATGGATTAAGAAATATGAGATTTTGTGATTAATAAAATATTATTATAATTAATATAAAATGATAAATAATTTTTATATAAAACTTCACAAATTAAACAACGGTGACCCCTTACATTTCTGATGACAACTTGTTTGTGTGTTTTTAAATATCGACTTAACTGAAAACATATAACAATTTGGAGTAACCAATAAATAAAAGAAAATTAATAAATACTTGATTAAAAAATATAAATTTATAAAATATTTGAAACTTAATTAAGTTAAAAAAAATAGAAAGTTAACTTCAAAAATAACTTGTTAAAGAATTGGAAATCATAAGTTGGCCTAAACAGACTCGACAGTAAAATTGTAATAATGAATTATTTTAATTTTTTCTTAAAAAATTAAATTAATTTAAAATATGTATTATTAATTTTTTTACTATACATGTAGATTTAATATTAACAATAAATGTCAACTTATATTACTGAAATTCTTATTGAAATTTTGATTTAAACATGAACAAATATCTTATTCTATAATTTTTTATATACATTTTAAATGTTAAAAATGTATAAATTTGTGATTTTAGTTGTTAGAATTGTGATATAATGTTTTTTAGCGTTATTTTATTATTTATAATAACCTTTTAGCATTTATCAGTTGTATTTCAATTACAAATGAATTATAGATTCTTGAATAAGTGTTTTATCTATTTAATGATTTCTCGTCTTTAAAAACACTATTTCAGTACGTTAAAAAGAACTTCGATTAAAGATAAGTAGTAGTGATTATATATTAAAATAAACTCTCGTAAATAATATTGCCTTTAATAGTGAATTGTAATTAGATTTCTTTTATAATATTGATAAGATTCACAGTTATAATAATACATTAAGGAAAATAAACGAAAAACATAGACAGTTAAAATGTTAAGGATCATGTTATGTATCATTATGAACTATTAAATTAATTTGATTTCTGTTGTACAATTATATGATATTTATTTCTACAATTTTTTTTTCTAAATTTTCTCATGAGTCATCTATTATCTATAGTGGACAATTTTTTATTGTTGTTTAAAATATTTTGTAAATATTGTTGTGTCATTCATATTATTTCTTTCATTCTTGATAATCTTAAGACCATCCACCTTTATCATTCATCATAGAAAACTTCAAAAAATTTACTGATTCTCTTCCATCATCTCAAACCGATAAACAATACTCATTAAACTCAACCACAATATCAATCAATAAAGAATAACCTAATTGAAATAACGTATGTAACAGAAAAATAAATAAATAATGGAGAGGGGAGAAACCATTAGAGTTGATTATGTGGACCTGAAATCAACTCTACATAAAAAAAATATGTAACAACCCAAGAAGATGGATTGCTACTATAATCTTGGATCCTTGCATGTTAAGTATTAAACATACTTTACTGCATCGATGAAATAAAACATGTATAAGCATATAAATATAGTATAGTAAAATAATTCCTTAAGTGTTACAATCCAGTAATGGTACATGGTTCATCTCTCTCGTGACAAGGTAAATTTACTGTGTAGTTTGAAAGAAAAGAGATCCACGACCCCGAAACTAGTTGTAAGAATATCATTCTCTCTGCACTGCCTATACTACATCCTCTATATGAGTTTGAAAGTCTAGTAGAATATAATGATAGCTTCAAAATGAGTGTTCTTGACAAATGTATAACACTAGGCTCACTTGTCATAACCTTCCTCTTTAGGAATGATATGACCATACAACCAATCACCCATCCAAACACTATATCACATTTCATTTATGTTGGACTACCTCTGTGAGACATTTATCTCAATCACTTAATTAATCTCCCCATAATTTCCTTCTCAAATAAAGCACTCCTAAAATTTATAAACTTATCGAGTGATAACACACACTCAATCAACAAGCAACTCCTTGGAGGTTGACTCACTCTACAATTGAATGTCTCGCCCAATGAATCTAGCATTTGAATTAATTTAAAGATAATTCGCCTAACAATAACATAATCGCTTAGTGAGCTTCCTTCCTTTGACTCTCTACAAAACTCGAGTTTGACGTTCACTCATCAACGAGAGTCTGCTCGTCCAATAAGCATGCCTTCCTAACTCTATGCCAAAGTAATTTTTGGTTGTATAACGTAGAAAACAAAAGCTGCAAATTGACAATGTCAATCAAGCCAACATTCCATCTCATGCTTCACAAAAGTCATAAGTACACCAATTTCATATTGAAACAACTCATCTCATAAAAAAAAAAAAATACATTCACAATAAAAAAGCCTGAAAATTCATAACACACACATAGATATACAATTTGGGATCATACGTTTCATTTCAACAACTCACAACAATCAAACATACTAATTAAACATACAATCACATTCTCAAAATGCACAAATAACAATCAAAGAGAAATCATATTTGTAATAGTTAAAATTAATCTCTTATCACGCAAGACAAACTCTCATTCTCACATCATTGCTTCCTACGTTTCTATACAACTCAAAATCATTTGAATAGACTTTTATTATAAAAAGAACTTTAACAATCATAATTAATACGTTTTATTTAATTTTTGACAAATTAAAATCATTTTAATTAGGGAGTTTTATATCATTTAGATATTTGATCTTATATTCTGATAACATGATTTATATAATAGTATAGATATTATTATAATAATAGTATTTATAGAATACTATTATATGAATATTATTATATATTATGTAATAGTATAGATATTACTATTATATAAATTTATTTATTTCTTTCCTTTTTTAATTTTATCTTTCAAGTAATTACTTTAATAAATTTAACAAATTTTTAAATTATTCATTTTTAAAATTAAATAAATAAAAGTTATTAATAAAATAAATAAATAAATAATTAATATAAATAAAAAATGATCAAAACTATGTTTATTTTTATAATTATAATTTTATTATAGAATGTGTTTCTTTACTGTGTAAATTAAAAAATATATAAGTTGTAAATGATACTTTTTTTTTGTCTCAGTCAACCCTAACCCGAGATAATGTATTCGGGTAACAGGTCTCTTTGGATCCAACCCGTCAACAACAAATTAAACATAATAATAATAATATAATTTTTTTTCCCCTCTTTCCTTACAGAACGGAAGAGAGAAAGAGCCCCTGCTTTTTGGTGCCGCAACACATTTTTTTTTTTTTTTGAGGTTGTGTCTCTTCCGCCGCACCCTTGCTCACTGTCTCCGAGGTTGCAGGGTTTCACGGCTCCAATGGCGGCCTTCGTCCACTTCGGGAACATGCACGATGTGGCATTCAAACCCCGTCTGCTTCAGTCACTCATCAGAGACCATCTTCCCGACGAGAATGGTCCCTTCTCCGACCCCTCTAAACTCTCCAAGGCCGTGGCACTCGTAAAAGCGCACTCACTTCTCTCCGAGTCTTTCCTCGCAGACTCCACGCCCCCCAAAGTAATCGAAGCCTGGAAATCCGCATTCTCTTCATGGCTCAACCGCATCTTCTCCCTCCTCTCCACCTCCATGGTGTGAATCAAAAGCAGCAAGCTTTTAAAATTTTTTACTTTTTTTCTTTCTTGTTTTGAATGATTTTTGTAGTTGAGATGGGTGTGTTGTTCTTTTCTAGCCTGATAAATGCTGGGCGGGGATCTCTCTGCTCGGGGTTACATGTGAAGAGTGCAGTTCTGAGCGTTTTCTGGAATCTTACTCTGCGTGGTTCCACAAGTTGCTGGCTTTTCTACAGGTACACACAGGTTTCGCCTTTCATGCTGATGATTCTTTTGTTAGAGTTTTCGGGTTTAGGAATACAAAGTGCTGTTCACTGTAGGTATACAGTTGCCTAGGACAGTCGTTGTTTGGATGAACTTTTACATAAGTATAGGAATTAGAAAGTAAGGCTTTAGGAAATAAATTTCTCCATTAGTGAAATTAGAATGAGAGAATTTCTATAAATTAATTTATGCATAAACTAGTTTTAGTTTATAGAGAAACTCGTTTGATTTTTTCTTATTCATTTTCTTCTTCTTTGTGTTTGTGGAGAACTTTATCCACAAAGGTCCTAGATCAATTTAGACCTCAGTGAAGCTCACAAGTGGCTAGTACCTTGGTTCTTTTGAGTATATGACACGGGTTTGATCTCTTATCTGTGGTCTCGCTGTGGGAATATCTCTGGTCCAATTCCGGATCTAAAACATAATGATTCTTTTTAAATGTAATGCTTGGTATGCTATCCTGCACATATTTTAGCCTACAAGCCAAAACTGTTACTTGAAAGAGAAGTTAATGCATTTGATACCGTTTAAATCCAATGTTCTTGTACTAGTAAATTGTAAATCGGCAGTCTATCTTTTGCAGATGCCTTTTGGAATTACAAAATGTGCTTGTTCCCTCTGTATCATTAAAGAGCTCACAAAGCTTCCTTTTTTGTATTCGACAAGGACGCCGTTTTTTTCTACATGATATGTTACATGTTACTGATTAACGCTATACATCATTTATGTGATACTGTCTTTTTCCTTTGACTTTCATTTCAATCTTTTAAGTACGTGCACACTCAAACAAGATGTCCTTGTATGCATTCATCTTTGTACAAATCTCTGAAATAAATTTTGTATTTTTGTATGGTCAATTGTGACGAGCTCCTTGATCTTTGTTTGAAACAGTCACCAGCAGATTCACATCTAGTGAGGGTAGCGGCTTGTGCTTCATTGTCTGATTTATTAATAAGGTTAGATATTTCTTTCCCTACCTTGACACTATTAGTTGGTAGAAATATTGGTCTGCAATGTAGAGTACTCATGCTTGATACTGCTGATTAAATGTATCCCTCGATAGAAATTTCTCTCTCTCTCTGCATGCTACTGCGTGGTTGTCACCTACGTTACTCCTCTGTAATGCATGATACTCAATAGGATGAGGGCAAGGTTGTTGGACTTGAGTCTCCATAAACTTGTCATACAAACTTGCAAGAGTTTACTTGATTAAAAAACAATATTAAACTGTTTTTCGCAGTATCTAAATTAAATGAATACTGTTGGAAGTCCCACATCGACTAGAAATAAGGCAATTTCATAATATATAAGTGAGGTGCAAACCTCACCTTACAAGCTGGTTTGTGGGGCTTGTGTTAGGCTTAAATCCCACCCTTTAACATATTAGAGTACTTAGAGTCTCTATATTTAGAGTGTGCAAACACCTCAACTTAATTTAAAATATATATGTGTGGTTGTAAACCTCACTTTCCAAGCCGGTTTTGTGGTTTTGAGTTAGACTTAAAACCCACTTCTAACAAATACCATAAATTAATAAAAAAAAAAAATCCATGCCCCAAGTTTCAATTTATTACAAGTTTTATTTAGGGCATTCCTCCTTGTTTTGAAATTGAGCCGAGCAACTCTATTGCTTGAGCACCTTGACCACCCTCTAATGTGAGACATCTTTTGGACTACAAACCAAACAAACTGGGGATATCAATTACACAATCCACTCTTTCACAGTGATCTCAGTTCTCAACTAATACTGTAAGATCAGAAAGAAAAAATAAATAGAGTCACCTTGTTCACAATTTAGGTTCATAATGGCAGTCAACCAACTAGATAGAGGCCAGTAGTAGTTGCTCAAGTTTGAGTGTGTTAGTGAGGTGACTTGATTTATGAGCCGGAATTTGTATCTTAAACTTACAAGTTTATTTGTGAGTTTGAGAACAATGGATGTGTTAAGAAGTGGACTTTAAATCTAACTCAACTCCACAAAACTGGCTTGTAAGGTGAGGTTTGCACCATTTATATATTTTAAACTGACCTTATCTCTAGTCAATGTGAGACTTCCAATATGATGGTCCTATTAAGTTCCTTAGATTTGACATTCTATCTACTTAACTGCTTATTAATTTTAATAGCTCCCAGGATCTCTACAGAAACAAAAATTAATATAGACATGCACTTATTCTGTATGTTTAAATATTTCCAATATTTTGTTTGTATTATATTTTCTGTCACTTATTGCGTGAGTCAAACTAGTAAATCTTGGAGCCAGTCTTTGCTATCGCTTATGAGATCTGTCTTCATTAAAATAGCTGGAAGCTTCCAGTACTAACTTTCTGTTAGAAAATAGGTTAAGTGGATATCCTAAGATCAGGAAAGAATCATCTTCCTGCGCTGGTAAAGTTGTTCAGCCTACATTGAAGATGTTGACTGATGAGAACTCAGAGGCAATATGGGTAAGTTGGTTTTGGCAGTTTCTAGATTTGCATTTGGAATCAGTATATTTGAAGTTATTTTATATGTGCAATATGTGTTAAGAGATGAAATGTCTTTTTGTGGTAAACTTATCTAATATCGAAGATAGAATGTTTTCGTTGAGTGCAGACAAATCTTTAAATATAAGTTCTGTTTGCTGTTGACATTAGATACCCTACTTTTATATGTCAATTCTCGTATGCCTATTATTCTTTTTTGTTTCCAGAAATTATATGCTTATTTGCTTACAGCGTTTTTAATATTTGAATTGTGGTGAATGCAGGATGCCGCAGTTCATTTGTTATGCACCGTAGCAACTTCATTTCCATTTTCTATTCGTAGTCATTATGATGGTGTAAGCTTCTCCTTTTTTGGAAGTCCTTTGTTTCTGTTTGCATGAGTAGAATTTTGCTTTTTGGATAAATTCCACTGCCTCCTTTAATACTTTTACCAGAGCGAGAATTTCAAACTCAAGTTGTATTTTTGATATTTTCCTTTGCCTTTAATTTGATCGGATCTTTCATTTTATGATTTCATTACTATGTTCCTATTGCTCTTATTATTAGGCTGGTAGATATTGACATGCTGTAGGTAGAGTTTAGCCTGTTGTGCTGTATGCCTCATTCTCAAGTTTATGTTATTTTCTCTTACATATTTTTTTGCTGTAGAAGGATTTATTATTGTCATCCCTTTGTATTTCTCCTCTCTTTCTCAATGAAATGCTTTTCTAATAAAATAAATACTTCGGATATACTCATGTTTTTATTCAATGGTTCTAATGGGGTTTTATTTTCCTAATATGTTCATTTATATATTTACTTTAATAATCTTAAAAGTCAGTCATAAAACAAAGGATGGGCATTTGTTCTAAGATTTACATAATTGGAATGTTAATGCTTTTGCACTATGTATCAGCATTTGCACTTGTATTGTCACTTTTCCATGTGATTGATACCAGTTTTTTTTTTTTCTTTTGCGAGGGAAAGTGTTGAGAAAAGAAAAGCTATTTAAGTTCCCTTGGTGCCCGTATTCAAATTTTTGATGAGTTATTCTGATTTATGCAGGTTGAATCTGCTATTGCTTTAAAACTTCTGTCTGGAGGATGCAGTCTTGATATGTCGCAGGTAATATGTTCATAAAATTTTGTTTGGCTCATTGGTATAAGAAGGGTGAAAGGGCATTATTTGTCTGCCTCTATATGTTAGCAGCAGCTACATTTTTCTTAACAATTAATTTCACTATTTTACTTTTATAAAACTTCCAAACATGGTAGTTGAATCGCCACATCAACTACGTTTCAGAGAGCTTATTTTTTGTATTGCGAATCATATGGTAAATCATAAGATTCATAAGCATTTAAAAAATGTAACATATAAGACATAAACATATAAGATGTAATTAATATTCACCGCATTCACAAAGAGTGGTTGTATGAGAGAACACAACCCTAATTTTGTCTCTTTCCGCTCCTCCAGTAGTTCAACTCTTTGGGCTGATAAATGTTTGGCCCGAGGAGAATAAGAAAGAAGGATACAAAATTAGGGTTGTCTTCTCTCATCTGCGCCATTGTCCCTTTATTTTCCATTCCTCCTGCAGTCCGCTCTTGCAGCTGCTCCTCTCCTCCCGTAGTTTGCTCCTCTGCAATTCGCTCTTTATGCAGTCTGCTCTTGCAGCTGTTTTGCTCTCCCCACATCTGCTCCTCCCTGCTGTTCGATCCTTTTGTTGTTGTGAGCGTTGTGCTCTTTCACTATGTTTGTGGTAATGGCAGAGAGAAGAAGCAAGTAAACCATTACAACACATTTCTATTGTGTTTGCTGTGGAAAAGAAAACAAATTTAGGGTTTTTATCAAACTGGGTTGCGTGACCTGGCCCAGTTGAAGGTAAAACCCAAATACATATTTAGTACGATTCAGGGCATGATACACACCAAAATCATGGTTCATGCGATACTAAGAACGAATCACATGATACAATAGTGATACGGGAGTAAAAACAAGTGTTTTAGCTATGAGGGAGAAGAATCGTATTGTATCATACGATTTGTATTGTGTATCGCACAATACTTACTATCATACCAGCAGCCGGATTTTGCTGGGTCAATATTCAACATGTAGGGGCATCATTTATGATTTTTTAATTCTCTTATTTTTAACAGTTTAGAAGAATGCCTAGTCTTTTATGTTTAACTCAGTTTTGTATGGATATATTTTCTGATAACTAGAAAGAATACCCTCCTAGTCTTAATCTGATGTGTTATGTTATCTTCTTGGGTACATCTAGAAACTCGCCCATTGCCTTGCACTGCTTCCAAAATCAAAAGGAGACAATGAAAGCTGGTCTGTGACGATGCAGAAAATTTTGGTGTTAATAAATGATCAATTAAATCTAGCTTTTCATGGTCTAGAAGAAGGTAAATATTGATAATATGTTTCATAAATACCTCTATTAAAAGAAGTTTGTGTAATCTTTTTCCATGTGTTGCAGAAACCATGCGTGATGGGGTTGCTAGGCTGTTGGTCTCACCAGGAAAACATCCTCCACCACCGTTAGGAGGCTACATATTGGCAGAAGAAGTTAGAAACAAGGCATCACAAATGACTGAGCAAGCACTGATGTCAAATGTCTCTACCCTTATGTCCGTCTGTTGTCTAATGCTTAAAAATTCATATCCTGTTAAGGTACTTTTTAGTTTATACAATGTGTTCCTACAATTGACTGTCAGTTCTCCGTACTCTTAGTTTGGAAGAATAATGACAAATTGCAATTACATTATTAGGTAAATGTTCCTGTTCGCCTGTTATTGGCCCTGGTTGAGAGAGTTCTGATGGTAGATGGTTCTTTGCCACAAATGTCAATGCCATTCGTGACTGCCAAGCAACAAGAGAACATTTGTTCAGAACTTCCAGCTTTGCACTTGAGTAGCCTGGAATTGCTCACAGCTATCATAAAGTCTCTGGGCAGGTATAACTACATGATAGCTTCTCTCTCCCTTCAAAAGAAAATGAAAAAAAGAAGATAAACAGAAAACAGTGGTTGGGATAAATGAAATGTAACATTCTTCAAACCTTCACATTTTATAGTAAGGCTTGTCTTTACTTTTAATGCCACTGTTAATGATCCCTGTTATCATCAAAGGGTTTACCCTTCACTGTTTTGGTGTTCTGTTCCTGTTTCTATGCATGACTTTCAAGTTCTTTCCTCTGATATGTCTTTCATGTATTTATGTATTTATTTCTTGTCAGAGGAAGAACTCTACTTATTGCCAATATTTGTATTGCAGTCAACTATTACCTCATGCTGCCTACATTGTACGTATCGTTACAAAATACTTCAAGACATGTGAGTTGCCGGAGTTAAGGATTAAGGTCTATTCAGTGACAAAGAATTTGCTCATAACCATGGGTGTTGGTATGTAAATTTCTCATTTTAATTGCTTTTCTTCTTACACCGGTATGATCTTGTATTGGAATGTCTTTCTTTATATTATTCTTTTCATACTCCTTGTTATGTTATATATATATATATATATATATATATATATATATATATATATATATATATATATATTGGGAAGATATATTATACTTTTCTAGAGGAAGGGCCCTGGCTCAATGATAAGTGGTAGATATTGTTTGATATTGTTAAGATATTGGTAATCACAATATCAAATAATATCTTTTATTTACTCTATTTATTTTTAGTTACTCTTTTTAGTTGTACCTCTCTCTATTATAAATAAATTACCCTATGTGTAGTTTATACACAAGGGAAACCAAATCTTGGCTGCTTATGGTGGTAAATCTGTATGCATCTACTCTCTTCTACCAAGCGAGAGCCTCGTGTATGATTGTCTTATTTTCTCTTATAGTGTCCCAATTTCTCATTCATCAACCGTTATATGCAACTACTTTGAACATCAATAACAGCATATCTGGGAAAATGTTGTGGGGCTCAAGAGTCAAATTTGAAGTAAGAAAACATGATTCTGGGGAAAAACATGATGTTTGGTTGTTTGTTTGTCATTAAAATTGCTTTTTGCTTTAAAATCAAACGCTAAAAATTGTAGCTTTTGAATGGGGCTTAAGATTTTATACTAAGGTAGTGGTTGATCCAACTTTTTGGGCTTTTCTCTTCTTAAAAGAATAATCTCCTCTGATTAGATTTTGAAGAGGATATTTGATTTTGTGGTTTTTCCAACATTTTATTACTCAGCTTGCTTTTAAGATAAAAGTTTCAATAACTTCAAACCTTAAAATACAGGCAGAGAAGGGGAGAGGAAGAGTGAATGGGAAAGCAGGAAAGGGAAATGCTTGAGCTTAAGTGTATTAGGCTTAGTTTCATGTCCTCTCTTTCTGTTGTCATCTTGTATCTGATTTTATGCAATACTGTTTATGTATTTTTTTTCCTGTAGATTATTTCAACAAGTTTACATGTAGGCTGCATGGGAAGTTCTTTCCTTTTCAGCTTATCTTTGTTGACACATGATTTCTTCTGTTTCCCTTATCTTGCTGTATGATTACGATGCATTTAATTTGACCATTCATACTGGCCTTACTAATTAGTCATCTTGAGCAGGAATGGCTTTATACCTTGCACAGGAAGTTATCAACAATGCTTTTACTGATTTAAGTAGTATTGAGCATACGAATGGTGACATATTAAATGGTTCAAATTCAAACGACTCTGCTGGAGCAACGCAACCATCCAGTCATAGAAAAAGGAAGCACAGCAATGCAACGGGATCCCTCCAGGAGCAAGATCAAGGTGGTGGTTTGGGCTTGGAAGTTCCCAAGAATCGTCCATTGACTCCAATTTCTCTGAGAATAGCTGCACTGGAGACATTAGAGTCTCTTATTACTGTGGTATGCATGTGTCTGAGTAACTTTATTGTAAAATAATATAGGTGTTCGTTTCTTCATCATCCTTTCCCTACTTTCAATGGCTATTCTTGTCCATAATTTCTGTTGTAATTTTAGGGTTAGATGGAAAAGGATAAAAGCCATGTTTAACGTGACTTTGTAACTGTGATGCAAAAGATGGCTTGTGAGTCTTGTTATTTGCACATATTTTAGGTAAAATATACCTAGTATGTGCCCATCACAGAGGGTAGCCACAATTTTGGTGGCTTTCCAACAAAATTACACACAGATTAGAGCATGAAAAACAGCTAAATGTACAGTGAACCTGCCCAATAAACTGCATATCCGAGATACTGACCCCTTTAAACAGCTATAATCAGAATAATAAAGAGAATCTAAATGGAGTAAAATATTGTGGTGCTTACTTACAACAGTTTTTGTTTTGTACCTGTGGAATACGTTTGGTGTCTCCCTTCTGAAACATTTGGGGATGAATTTTTCACATAAAAGCCCTCCCTGAAATTGTCTTCTTAAGTTAAAGGGGACATCAAAGTGACCCTTGAGATCTCAATTTTCTTCTCAATTTTAAGAGATCTGTATGAATTTTTTTTATAATTTTCCGTAGGCTGGTGCTTTAAAATCTGAAGCATGGAGATCAAAACTTGATAGCCTTTTGATAAGCATTGCAACGGATTCTTTTAAGGACGGAACAGTTGGTGAAGAACTCAGTGTGCTTCAACTAAAGGAACCTGCTGCTACAGCCACAGATTTGCAGCTAGCTGCACTGCGGACTTTACTAGCATCTTTTCTTTCATGTGCTCGAGGACGACCTCCATATTTATCCGAGGGTCTTGAACTTTTCCGTAGAGGTACTTCAATATATATATATATATATATATATATATATATATATATATATATATATATATATATATATATATATTTTTTTTTTTT
>Ga0209589_1004347_pt1 | contig 24522 bp, 16 predicted proteins | sample CowpeawhiteBW_FD_187525 | JGI IMG/M metagenome (GOLD analysis project Ga0209589, IMG submission 187525) | Root nodule microbial communities of legume samples collected from California USA - Cow pea white BW (SPAdes) (version 2) | ecosystem: Host-associated > Plants > Roots > Nodule | place: USA...
ATATGTTGGGTATTGGACTCCCTTCTTATGTGGAGAAAAGGCCCAAAATTTGAGAAGCCCATGTGTCACTTAACCTAGTGCTAGTGGAGAGGAGGCTATAAAAAAAAAGAGAGAGACAGAACAATAGAGTCAGAATACACTGGAAGCCCTAATACATAGAGGGAGAGGTAGGGGGAAAATTCTGTTCACGTTTTTTATAGAGCTGTCGCAGTAAATTCGGCGCTGCAACAGGTTCGGAACTCATTGCTCTTCATTCTGACCGGTCGGATCTTTGATACGAGGTCTGAGTTGGGAGATATTAATTTCGCACTGCAGTGATTTGTAGAGGTTTTCCCCTCTTGTTCTTCTCTATTTGAAAGTTTTGTTGCTTTGTTATTTGGTTGGGTGTTGGCACTAATTTGTGCTATTGATTGAGACTCTTTTGTACTCTTGTTGATCATAGTGGAACTATTTCTTTAGTCTGGACGACTCGTGGTTTTTGAGGGGTTTTCCACGTTAAAAATCTTGGTATCTTTATTTGTGCTTTTGGTAATTTATTATTGCTGCTATTTGATTATTGCTCCTCATAATTGCAAGTTAGGGGAAATTATATCCGCTGCATTCTCTGGTATATTGTTTGTTGTTATTTTTCCCATCAATATATATATATATATATATATATATATATATATATATATATATATATATATATATATATATATAAATTCTAACATTTTGTTTAACTCCTCCATCTTCAATATATTTTTACACTTAAACAATGTTTGAAAAGATTGTGTTGAGTTAATCATGAGGCACTAATTTGCCTCCAGTCTACTTTTATGTGTGTAGGTTAGTGGATTGGTTACTTTAATTAATGAATAAATTAAAATATTGAACTATAAATTATCAAATAATTAAGGTAGGATTAAATATGTATATGTAAATTTGGGATTTTTTTATTTTATTTTGATTTCTAAACTTTAAATCAAATTAATATAGTTTTTTTAGCTTAATAATGTTAATTTTTCTTTTAATACTACATGAAAATATTTCATATTCACCACTAGTTTTATCGATTAAAAGTTATTAGTAACTACAGTAATAAATTTAGAGAAAAAAAATTACTAATAATTAAAATAGTAACTATTATAAATAAAAAATTACAATTATTTTCTAAATTAGTTTCTAAAATTTAGTTACAAGGTTTTAGCTACCAAATGAAATTTTTGGAAAACATTAGCTAATAAGGTTTTTGCTACGAAGGAATTGGTTTCTAAATTAATCTCTAGTTAATTAATGATCAATTTAACGACCAATTATATTTTTTTATTAAAAATAGTGACTATTTTAGTAATCAATAATTTTTTATTTTGTAGGTATCTAAATTTGTTACTAAAGTGACAAACAACTTTTGATCACTAAAATTAATTATTAATGAAACATTTTCTTGTAATGTAAATGATGTTCTAAGTTGATATTTGTGCTAGAACTTCTTAAAACGGTGCAAATAACTCAAAAATTCATTTTTAGTGTTTGGAAACCAAAATTTGACATAGAGACGAATTTTAATTTCGCATACATGTGTAGGGACTAAAAATATTTGTAATCCATTATCAAAATATATAAAGAAAAAGGAAATGATACTATGACTCCCATTTTTTTACTCTCATCCTTAGTGTGAGCTGTTGATTCTTTCAAAAGAAGATACATTGGTACATTAATCAATAGTTCATACTAAACCACACCACGAAATAAATGATGAAAGTCATAATGTCATTTTTCTAAAAAAAAAAAAAAAAAAAAAAAAATAAAAAAAAAAAACACTACAAGTAACAAATTGTACATATTGAGTTGAAGGTTGATCATTAAACTCAAGATTTAAACGCAACGTACCAAACAAAACTTTGCACTTAAGTCTTTCTTAATCTCAATCTTTCTAAATGAAGGGTTATTTAGACATATAATAACGAAAGTCAAAGGTTTTTAGACTCCAAACACAGTTGCCTGTGACTGGTGTTGCTGCTCCTAATAATAACAGGTATGGTTTGGCACATGGTCATGTGATTTCTCACAGTCAGACATTTGAAACAATTAATGTGTCTAACATGTTAATTTCTTTTATTTCAATTTTTAAATTAAAAATGCAATAGCTTAAGTCAGAAACCTAATCCGAATTCTAATAAATAGTATATCAACAGCATCAAACATGTTCTTGCTCCACCATTTTCTGCAACTCTTATTCTCCCTCAGCATCTCAAAAACAATGGATTTCACCCACCCTTCAGTTTTTCTTCTCTCCCTTTTCCTTTTCCTATTCCCTTCTCTGATCTCATCACAAATCTGCGAGAAAAACTGTGGCAAAGAAACTCTCAAGTACCCTTTTGGTAGTGGCCCTGGTTGTGGTGATCCTCGCTTCCAACCACATGTTACATGCAGCAACCAAAAACTCACCTTCTCCACTCACACTGGTTCCTACCCTGTTACCTCAATTGACTATGCCAACGAGGTCATATACATCTCAGATCCCACCATGTCAACATGCTCTTGCACTGTCCCTAGCAAAGGCTTTGGCTTAAACTGGGACGCGCCTTTCACTTTTGCTGATAGAACAATCTTTGCTCTAGTGGACTGTGCAATGAACTCATCATCCATATGCCAAAATGGCTACGATGATGGAAGCAACTCGAAGCTGTTATGTGACCAAGGAACACCCATTTGCAGTCTTCTATATTCATGCAGACCTATCAGCACCATCAACCTCCCAATCTCAACATGCTGTGTTTACACACCAGTTAATCTTGGACCATCGTTTGAAATGGATCTGCAGAAGCTGCAATGTCCTTCCTACACGGGGTTTTACAATTTCAATGATCAACAATCGGATCCTGAAAAGTGGAACTATGGAATAGCTCTCAAGTACAAGTTCAGTGTCACAAATGACTATCCTGGTTCGTGTGATGCTTGTGAAAGGAGCCATGGAGTGTGTGGATACAATGTTGCATTTAACTCATTTATCTGCAACTGTCCCAATGGGATTAACACCACAACAGACTGTTACTTCATATCATCTTTTAACAATGGTTTTAGAAATGGTAAGAAATTTGTCCTTGTCCCTTTTATCTCTACCTGCAGTTTATTGTTCATATATGCTGAAATTGCTTTGTGTTGACCCTTCTGTTTTCAGGTGTTTCTTGGTTGATCTATGCTGTGGTATGGTCTCTTGTTTGGTTCTTCTTGTAGGTTTATCTTGACATAACAAGTAACTTGGCACAATATTTCTGAAGGGTTGGGAACTTTGATGGTTAGGGTATGAGTTTCTGGTTAAATGAATTTGGCCATTCATTTGTGTCCTTTGGTGACAGATGTGTGCACATGCAGCTTGTAATTTGAGCCATTTCAGTTCATTTATGAGTTCAGAATTTGGTGAATGCCAAATACTTTATTTATGGAATTTATTCATGTCAATTACTTGAGTTCAATTAGTAAAGAGTTTGATTCTCAGTATGAATAAAGAATGTCAATATTAACAGAGGAGTGATAGACTGCATATTTTTTAATATCAGTAAAAAACTTACAGAATAAAAGAATAAATTTATAAAAATTTGTAATTTTCTGATTCAAAATATGTGTTGGAGAATGTATGAGTAACATTTATAACTTTGGTTATTGAGAGTTAAAAAACAAAAATCTGACCTGCATCTATATAGTAATACAACCATTGTAAGCATGTTCACAAATTCTATTCATAGAAATGTCCATGAAAAAAAAAACAATAAAAAAACTACCTCTCACAAACTTAAGATGTCAGAAAATTAGTTAAGGTCTATTTTGACCATATATAGAATTTATTGCACCTCTTTCTTTTTTGTCATAAAGAATGTAACCCATAAAAGTGTGAACCTGTAGAAAGTTTTGTAACTGTGGATTGGGAAAAAATGAAGGGATATGGAATGAGATTCCCAAGCTTTAGTCTCTATCCACTAACAAAGAATCTCTAACTTTGTGAAGACCCCTTTTTTCTGCTTTATCTCTTTATCACTTGCGACGGTGCACCAAGCTTTAAGCCTGCATATTTATTCTTAGAGCAATAGGGCACTGTCATGACATAGCACCTTCAAGTTTCATCTAAAGCACCCACATAATAGACCAAGATATAATTTTTAAATTTAGAGTTTTCTATATTAATATTATAGTAATTAAATTTATAAAATAAATTAATAATATACATATGTATATATTGATTCATTTTAGAAGACTAAAAATTTTAAAAATCCATAAAAATTAGACTTAAATATTTGGTAACATTTACATTTAAAAAAATATATAAATGTCTTTTTAGTGCCAACTTGGTTTGTCAGAGTTGATAAAATGAAAAGGGAATGGTAGTTTTTTTTTTATATTAAATCTACATGAATTCTATAAGCGCATTTTATTTTGTAAAATGTAATCTTTGTCTCCCTCTTCAAGGTGAAAGAAATATAGTAACCTGTTTAAAGCATGAAAGAACATAGAAAAATGAAGTGAAAGCAGAAAAGTAATTTATTCTGCATCTACGCCATTCTGTTCCATGTTACAAATTTACAAACCATTGGTTTGTTCCTTTACCAGAATCCAGTAACATCCAACTTTAACTCTATCTAAGATATACCATGATATACCTACACCATCTATTCTTTCAGGTGAAAAAGGGGTATGGATCAAAATAGGGGAAAACCTCAAGCACAATAATCCTCACCATTTTCAAGTAAAACCCCCCAAACACCCCTCTTCAGAAAAAAAGTGCTTATATACAGAGATATGTTATAATCATGGATGCCTAGCTAGCTGTGCATTTTTTCTTTCATTTTGATCTTGTTGTACACATCACCTATACCTACCACATTTGTCATCTCATGTTGCAACACAGTGGTTTTCCTTGATGTTGCAATTTTTCCCACATGCATGTCATTTGTCTTGGTGATTGGTAATGTGCAGTGTAGTACTCTTCAACACACCCAAATTGACAGAACTTCAAGTTGTGCACATACTCTACTGCTCTTGTGCTGTTGAACTGCTCCACCCACATTCCCATGCTCACATCCTCCATTTTAAATAACTGCACCATGTTCAAATTGGTTAATTGCATCACCAATAGCCAACAACTTCCTTCGGTGTATGTCAGAATTAGTAAAAACTGAGATGTTAACAAATACACATGCATGCATGCATGCACATATACACATAAAAGTCAGAAACAGATGGTCAAGAAAATATGGTTTGTAAAAATTCATACTTTTAATTTGCGCTTCTCGAATTCAGATACAATGAATTGTGCAATGTCAGCTGAGACTATGTAACCTGGACCATTGGCATATATAGGATACTCTTCCTCTACCCATTCCTGAAAGTAAAGGACAAAGAAAAAAAAGGTCAGAAGTGCGTCCACAATTTAGAAAAATATTCAAAATTATTGATATGATTTTAACGATAAAATGCCATAGGTTTAAGCAAATACACCAGGAGACAGCAAAAAAGTCAAGGAAACAAACCGAATTCAAAAGACATTCATGTTTCAAATAAACATATAATAAAAAGAGAAAGAGGATGTTGCAGAGAAAGGAAAGAGAAGGTTGATAATTCAGACTAGGGATGACAAGGGGTAATGGCTAAACAGTGTTGGTGTTGAACAGTTAAAGAAGCAACGGGTACTTATAAGTTTTTCTTAGATTCTAAAAAGGGAGAGAGATCTCAACTTTTCACCTAAAAGTCTCCTAAAATCATGTTGTTTAAGAAAAAAATGGATATTTGAAAGTTTACTCAATGTTAAGAGTCCAAGGTGGGTTAGAAGTCTCACATTGGGTAAAACTGAGTAAGACAACTAATATATAAGTAGAAGGACCCATAAACCCTTTGTTTTGATATCAATTGTTAGGTCTTTCGAGAGAGAACCACCGAGGAAATACAACACCAATGAGTCCAATCCACACATAAGAGATTGACACTACTCTTAACCCAAAACTTTTAAGACGATAGATTTATGGGTTTTGATCTTTATATAGTACTTAATTTTCTTATTTTTACTCAATGTGAAACTTAGATCTACACTTAGATTCCCAACAATCTCTCCTTAAGTGAGTCCCTTCACATTGGTACTTCCCTCTCGAGCTAACTACTGAGTACCCTTTTCCCGTACCGCCGTTCTTAACGGAACATGCTTACCTGACCTACTGTCAGGAGGACTTTCGATACAAGATCTCATCTAAGCCGATCACCACACGAACCAGGCTCTGATACCACTTGTTGGGTCTTTGAAGAGAGAATCATCGGGAAGATTTAACACCAATGAGACATAAGCTCAACCCACATGTAAGGGATTAACACCACTCTTAACCCAAAACCTTAAGACTTTGGGTTGAGAGTAGTGTCAATCCCTTATGAGGTTGAACTCAGATCTCATTGGTGTTTGTATCACCTCCTCCTCTTAGACCTAACATCCCCTCATGAAAAACCTCACATTGATATAAGAACCAATGGTTCATCCTGAGAAAAACCTCACACTCTAGTGCTGCTATGGCTCTGCTATTAGAAAATAGATAGTTATTCAAACTTTCGAGCAGCCCATGGCAACTCCCATCCTACTAGAGTATACTGTGCTATAGATAACTATGCCACTAATAATAAACTGAGTTTAGCTACAAGGGGAAAAATGAGCACCAGCATTAATAACACTCAAATAAAAGGGATAGAGTTTTTTATGAAGAAAATACAGTAAACCTACAACCAGTATTGAAAAGTTCGAATTCTGCTATACTCAGACCACCCTGCAACATTTCATGATAATTACAGAACAAACACAGAGTAACAAACGCGAACTGCGTTTGATAGTTTTATTTATAAATAGATTTGAAAATAAGGATGCAGACTTCAAAAGCAATTGATATGAAAATTGTACCTCATAAGTTACAGCCCATTTGCCGTAGCGAAGAGGCCTGTGGTGGTAATTCATATTTCCCATGTAGAGACTTCTACCAGTTTGAGCTTGTCTGACATCATTTACTATAGAATCCACTCTTACAAATGTGTCATCATCACACTTCATGATATACTTAGCAGCCACTGTATGAATCTGCAAGAAGCATATTCGATAAAATACTAAAATGTGAATATAAATAAGCAATATTCAACTCCTCTCCCATCACTCACCCCATATTCACAGATAGCTATGGTCTTCAACACAACAAGGTCATAATGATCCATGTATGGGACTATAATAATATCACCGAAATACTCTGCCTCTTTCTTTATGTCCACATTTATATCCTTCCTTGCATGCTATCATATGAAACACCGAAAAAAAGTAAGATCAATAACACTATGTAATTATAGTTCTTTTATCTATATTTGGGTGTAGATGCAGCAGTGGTCCTTTACCAAGGCTACAAAAAACCGAGCCACAACATGTGAAGATTTGATTAGCTTGTGCTGCATCCAGGACTTCCTCACAGCCATCCGTTCCGCAAAATGATTTCCGGCAGAAAGAATTCCGATGAAAAGATCCACATTCACATCGTGAAGAGGAGGAGCTTTCCACTGTGGAAGCAATTCAAGATGCATCTGTGGAGCAAAGCTAGGATGTGATGTAGGTAAGGAAGCAGCAAATATAGAGTGCACATCGACATCTCCATTTATGGATAGTCCAGTAGCATCCTCAAGAGCAAATCCCTGTGAAATGTGAACATAACACAAACATGTAAGATATCCATGCATTCATGTATACAGAAGAAAGACATAAGATTAGTGTACTCACCGTGCGATAGGGAAAGGATGTCACATGCCTTCCATCCACACTAACATGATAACCTTCCAAGCCAGCACTTATGGTGAGAACAAATAACTTACCCTCTGAAAAAGGATATGGCCAATCAACTGTCACCTTCTTTTTTCGTCCTATCAATCTGTTTAACCACCATGTTGCCTTCCACTCTTCAGAACGATTGTTGTCGTCCCGAATCCACTTTTCACATTTTACATGTCCATCAACTTCACAAAAATAAGAACTTTTCAGCAAAGACGAACAATGTCCCTTGAATCAAGACACCCCAGTTAAAAAAATACTCAAACTAGGGGAAGTTAGCTACATTTTTTCACTCTGTTCGATTAAAGACCAGGTCAAAAATAGTCAAACTGACATAATTTGGCACGATAGTTTAACAATGAAAAGATCAAAACTAAAGCCCTTTTGTTATTCCCAACTCAAAGCAGAGACAGCCCCCACTCCAAAATCAACACCAATGAACAAAAGAGTGTCTCCATTGTCAAAAACACAAGCCATCCCACCATGTGAGGTGGGCTACATGGATTCCCCAATGCCATTTGTCTCAGTTAAAAACAAAGTCAGGATAGTCAACCTTCAATGATTCAGCAAAACACAATGGCTCAACAATGTAAAAAGATAGGATCACATCTAAAGCTGGTTTCTTTTTTCCATCTGACACATTAAACAGTCCCCATTTTAAAACCAATTCACGAACCAGAGAGTCCCTCCATTGCAATTACAACGAAAACCCCCAAAATTCACTTCCTAAACCCCAAAGTCTGCAAACTCTGGATCCCAACACACATTATCAGAGTGGAACTTCATTTCTGGTCAGAGATCAACACCCAAAACATGAAAAACAACACTACACCTAACTTTTGTCCTATCCTATAAATTCAATTCAATTAACAGACGAATGATGATAATAAAATAAGAACGCGTTTAAAAAGCCTCAGAACATCACTCACCAGTTTCCTCATCCGCTCGAGACTTCCACCCCTCACACCTGAGAGCAGAACCCCACTGCATCCTGTAGCAAGTATTCTGCTCAATCACAGGCCTCCCACTCCAATCCCCTCTCAACCTCGGATTGAAATGCAGAATCCTCGGCGGTTCCTCTTTGTCCACAGCCTTCAATCCCTGCAACTCCATCATGAACTGCGACACCATCACCGCCTCATCTCCGTCCCTCACCACCGCTATCTTAGGGTCCCTCTCCGCATGCGCCCACCGTGGCGTCCCCACCACCGTCACGTGCGACCAGAGCGTCAGTCCGCACGGCAGCACCATCACCCCTTTCCCCCGAAACTCCGGCCCGGAAACCGAAACCGAATTCGGGCACGAGTCCGACCCGTTTTCAACCGTCACCTTTGCAAAGCTCTTCACTTTCCCACTCACCACATCTCCCCAGAGCTTCTGCCCAGCGACCCATGCGTGCCGCGCCACCTTGTGCAGCTCCGAACCCTCCGAGAAGCTCCCGTTGAACCTCAAGGAGGAAACTTTCTCCAACTTCAACCCTCTGGGCCCGCGAATTTGTACCCCATGGTTCGGTTCTTCAAGCAAGAGCGGCATGGACACGGGCAATGCGTCGGTGAGAAAAACAGCGCCATTATCGGAACCCAACCCAGCTCTGAAAGCCAGAGGGATTTCGAAGCTCATGAAGAGCAAGTAAAAGAGCATCACCACCATGAAAATCTGAAGCAGTGTGAGCCTGTTGGGTAGCACAAAAAGGTCTACTTTACTGCCCCTCTTCATTTTTATGGACCCAGAAGAACAGAATCAATGGAGTTCCCTTTGTGAAAGCTTGTAAACCCTAAGGAAGAGAGAACGGAAGCTGGAGAGTGAAGAAAGTGGAAAAGCCTTCGTCTTGTATCAATTACATGAGTGTAAATGCTGAAACAGGGAAATGAATGAATAAATGAATCACTGAAAAGCTTTAGTTATGTTGTGTTTATTTGTGTAAAGTTTTTTAATTGTTATTTATATTATTAATGATAATAATAATTACAATAATATTATGGCATAGAAAGTAAAGGTGAAGGAGATCACAGTGGCTCCTATGGCAGCGTGCTGGTGGAGGTTGGCGTTGTTCATTAGTTCAGTTTGGAAGCTGAAAACGACATCGTCAGAAGGAAAAGTGGGGCCACACCACACAGCAACGTAATGCGGACATGGAATGCACATTTCATAATCAGAATCTGTTGTCCCCATTGTGGTAAATCAAAATTAATTGTATTTGATTTTCTACATAAGGTGAAAAACTGAAAATGATTAAGTAAATACTTTAATGTAATAACTCATGTAAGAAACACCTAATTAGATTTAAATCTCTCATAACTTTGTGTTCCAAAACATAACTTTGTTTGAAAACAAAATTCCTTAAACTGAGGCCTGAAACATTGCTTTCATCAAATATACTAGAAATAAAAATGGTCGATTAAGTGTGGCATGAAACTTTGCTTTCATGAAATAGCCGCAAAGGAAAGAAGACATGTGGTGGTGAACCACACACCGCGTTCTCCGATTGCCACCACTTGGGTCGGTGGTCAACTTTTCATTGCCTCTTCCTACTATAAAATATAATACTTTTTTTAACAAATAGAAAAATATTCTAAAGAAACTCTTACTAAAAACATGAATATTCTTGTATTTCTATATCTACCATTTAGATAGTGACCCAATTTACTAATTATGATCTTATTATATCCATTCTCACCCCTTGGAGAAGAGTAACTATGAGACTCTCATACTTTAATTACATATATATTTAATATCGATATCAATAGTTTACGTAGAAGAAAAGAAAATGAAAGATGAAATTAATGGGTATGGACTGAAAGAAGAGGTAGCGGGGTTGTTTTTGTTTGATATGCTTTGGATTGTTGCTACATGGCTTGGTTCTTATGTAAAAAAGGAAGTGTTACTTGTAGAGTTTTCATAGTTTACAAGATGTTGAATACTACATAATTTAAGAAAACAAATAAGTAGGTTAAAGATTTCCAAATAAAGTTACGATAGCCGTAATTAAACTTTTACATATTAATTATATTGACATTTCAAACTTCTCGATCATTTCAACAATACTATTAATATATATTTAATATTTGACTTAATAATATTTTTCCTTATATTTATATTTATATGTATAGTAATAATTTAATGTTTTTCTTTATTTATTTTTTACTAAATGTAATTTTCTATATTTTTTAAAATAATAATGTCATTTCTTCTATTAGATTAGAAATGATAAAAATGAGTTCATTTGACGAAAATTACCATATTAAATCAAATATAAATAGGAAAAAATAAATTATTATTGTAAATATAGAACCAAAATACTATTAACTCTTAATATTTATGTAAGTCTTTTTATTAATTTGTCTATGTTTATTTATATTTCTTTCATTTGATTCTTTTAGGAAAAGTTGACATTTAAAATTTAAATACTTTTCATCAACTAGTCATCTTAATAAGTCAAAACACTTTATACTTTCTTTCTTGTAATAGAAAAAAATTGCTTGTAGTGAGCATATATGTTATCTAGTATTAGAAAAATAAATTTGTATTTCTTTCTTCTAAATTCAATAGTTCTACCGTTATAAGAAATTGAAATATTTGAGTTTTTTGTAATTGAATTATTTTTATTTTTTTAATTTTTATATAAATATAAAGTAGTTAAAATTTTTTATATTATAATTTTCTTATTTAAATAAAATAATTAAATTTCTTTTTTTAAGATAAAATTTTATTTTGAAGATATTTATTTTAAGATATAAATTTTAAATAAAACTTTTAAATTTAATATATATATATATATATATATATATATATATATATTTATATATATATATATATATATATATATATATATATATATATATATATATATATATATATGTAAAGAGAAATGGTTATGGAATTTTAACTTCTTTTTAAGTGAATTTTAAATTTGATTGTTATATTATTTGAAATATTTTGTTAAAAGATTTTAAATTTTATTTTTTTTATTCAAAAAGATCATTCGAGATTTTCTTTTAAGGGAAATGATAATATGACTATTTTTTTTATTCTTATCTTTTAATTTCTAACATGATTTAATATGAATCACTAATTAATATATCATTGTCTTACTTTTTGAAAAAATTAATAGTTCACATTAAGTCATATCATGGAATAAATGATGAAAGTCAACAAATAAGAGTCACAATATATTATTTTTTAACAAATTTAAGATTAATTATTATCAAATCTTAAGTAATAAACTAAGGTTTACTCATAAATTCAATATAAAGGAACTATAAACCTAAATATATATTAAAATAATTGTAAAAATATATAATGGATTTTAATGTCCAAAATGCGTCTCAATCCCAATAGATACATTCTTTGAATATTTTGTCATATGTAAACACAACTGAAACCTATTAAAATTTTGAAAAGCAAAAAAATTACAACATAAACAAATTTGTTCTTTGTTTTCATATTTTTAGCTTGTGAAACACAATATTTCAATATCAATTCATATGATTACCTAAATCTATAGCCTTTAGGGACCAAATATCATATTATGATGAGAGATAATTTTTTATTCGTTGCCTACTTGTGCAAGTTAAAATGCATACTGTAGCTTTTTTTACATATGGCATGTTTAATATTACTATTTGATGAAATTTGTTATAATTTGGTGTCACTTACCTGTCTCACCCCATTCTCCCTAAAATGGTTTAACCATTTTTTTCTTAACCAAAATGTTAACACTTTTAAGCATCAAAATAAACAAACCCCTATAGTTCATATTTTAACCAAATAATAATTCCAAATGATCGGTAAGAAAACTTAACTATACCAATTTTAAACTAATTAACCAATTCCAGGTCACGAGACTTCAATCTCAAAGTAACAATAATTTCATGCAAATCAAACTAAGTTTGAACTAATACTTCAGGCCAATATTCTAAACTAACCAACTAAATCCGTATTTCAAAGTTAATATTCAATACAAAACAAATTATAAAATTAGCGTAAGGTGCAATAGGGAAAGGCATAAGAAAGAAAGAGTTTGGAGGAATGAAGGTTTTATTTTTTTATATTTAAAAAGATTTTTCACACTATTTGACGACAATTTAACAACTCTTAAATGAGTAAAATAGTCTTAACAAAAGTTAACTTTTACATATTTAGAAGAAAGAGAAAGTGAATAGTAATAAAGAATAGTGTCAAATGATAATAAAAAAGGTGTGATGTCAAAATACCAATGTCCATTCTATATTTTTTCTTATGATGGGCATTCCTGAATCAATAAATAATTTATAAATTATTAAAAGTTTATTAGCGTATTTTTTTTCTACATTAAATAATTTATAACTAAACATAAAATAACATTGTGAAATCCATATTTCGCAGTAGTGTAAAAATGTAGAATGATATTATCATAAACCTTATGCTATCAATTATGAAAAAAATCGTAATCTATAAAAATAAAAATGCAATAACATTTTTTAATTTAGTGGCAATGTATAGATTATGATTCAAATAAAATTATAGTCCATAATCTAGTAATCCTACCCATAAAGAAACATTCTCTATGGACAATCATATCAATGCATTATAAGAACTTTGTTGACATCATTCATAAAAATTTGATGATGGTTTTATGAGATTCTCTTCTATTTGGGAGAAATAGACAGATCCCATTTTATACTTACACATCAAAATGTGTTAGAACTTGCAACGAATGACCAATAACTAATATTACAATTATTTAGTTATGAATAATGTAAGTGTTTGAAGTGTTCTTTATTTTAATTATTGTATTTAATTACTTATATTAAATAAGTGTTTTACTTTTAGGTATATGTTTGGTGTTAGTAAGAATGTGGGAAAGAGTTTGTATGGAGTCATGGACCCCAACTCATTCTTATCGTGACTAGTAAGATGTGTGACATCAAAGAGCACATCACGAGTTGTTTGAGATAAATGAAGCAAAATGTATTTCACCCCTTATATTAAGGAGTAATTGTACATTTTTGTATTACAATTATAATCCATCATTTTCGTGTTTAACAATTATTATATTTTCAAATCAGACATCACTAACAACTACTTATGATTTCCCTCATTGCTGACATTGTTATATGGTTTTGCTCATTACATAAGCCTCCTCCCACACATATGAAACAAGTAGTAAATGGCAAAAACCTCAATCTTATGAATTTTCTTCTCATATAAGTGTATGCTAAGTAATGTTTTTTTTTTTCATAATGCATTCACTCACATAACATGGTAAAAGACAAACTAAATTGCGAATAAAAAAAATTGGCATGGATGTCACTCAAGGTTAGCTATTTTGGTCAAATTATAATTGTTTATTTCTTTTTCTTCCTCAATTATAATTATGTTGATATATTTCTAATGTAATAGACAATCCGATTGGAAATAGGTAATAATTTACTTGATTTAAAGTACTTTAAAATTTTGTCTTGTATTTATCAATTGAAATTATTGTCTTTTTTAGCATTTGAACAGTCTTCAACCATTGATTTTGAATATTCAATAACGTATGTAAGGAAATCTTATGTTAAATGTATAATTCAAATGTACAATACTATTATGTAAGCAATATATGTAGAATACTTTATACTGTAAAATACTTGCTTTAATTTAGAATTGCTATCTATTTTGTTCTAGGTTTTCACTGTATCTAAATATATTTTGTGTAACTACTTTTGTCTAGTTTTCAAAATTGTCTAGGTAGAAACCAAAAAAAAAAGATATTTATAAAAAATGGCTATAGGCTATGGTTCTACCCAAAATCGTAGCCTATAGTCAAGTATACGCTATGGTTTTATCTAAAATTGTAGCGTATACTAGATCTTTTTTTTTTCTCTAGAAGCTTTTATGTTACAATTATCTACTTCAACCGTAGCCTATTTTCTTTGGATTTTTTTTTATATTTTTTGAATTGTATTTTAGGCTACGGTTATATACAAAAAACATAACATTCCTCTCTTATGAAATGACCATAAACTTCAGTTATCTAATAAAATTATAACCTACTTTGTACTCACAATAATCTATATAGTCTATCATTTTTTTACTACGTCTAGATATAAAATGATTCTTTAATTGTAGTTTAACATAAAAAATAATCATAACCACATCTCTTCGCTCCACGAACAATTTGTAACGAGATTAAGAAAAAAGAAAGGGTAAAAATAAGAAAAAAAATGTATTTAACGAAAATTACTTAGATTTACATATTAGATAAGTTAAAATAATAACAAATACTTAAATTTACATAGAGTGCATAAATTACAATGAGTTAGATTTATATATTAGAGTGCTTAGATTAGAATGTTTTATAGAGGAAAATTAAATATATTAAATTTATTTTAAATTTGTTAATACAAATAAATTGAGCAACAATTATATCCTTTTTATAAAATTTAAATCTTAATAAAAATATTTTCTCAGAATTGTCAATTTTTTTTTTCTTTTATTTTTTTTTCTTTCAGTAACACATGCATAAATGTTGTTCGGGATTCTAAACATTGGTGTGAGATTGAGAGAAATGAACCTAGAGTTTTGAAATTTGGGATTTTATCAATCTTTGGACCAAATCTAGGAAATACATACTGAAATCTTAAGTTTATTTTTAAGCAAGATCTTATTTTTCTTTTAGAAAAATCAAATTGCTAAAATAAATAATTTAATCACTTATAATTTATATTTAACGTTAATCTGAAATTTATCATTCATTAGTTTAATTTAATTAAATATTAATTTTGATTTTCAAAATAAAAAATAAATACCAAAAATATTATAAAAATAAATAATTTAGTTAATTATAATTTATATTAAATATTAACGTAAAATTTACTATCTTGTTAGTTTAATTTAATTAAATACTTTATACTAATTGTATAGAAAATAAAACTATGTTTATGGATTTAGCGACTAGGCATTTTCAGTTGCTAATTCGATTGTATATGTAATGTTTTAGTGATCAAAAATTTTTGGTTACTATTATTATAACATATTTTAACGACTATCATATTTTCGGTAACTAATATAATATTTATTTCGGTCACTGAGTTGGTAGTTAAAATATTACATTTAGCAACCACAACGTTTCGGTCGCTAATTACAAAATTAAAGATATTATAACAACCACTATATTTTTAGTGACAAATACAATTTGATTTTGGTTGCTAATTTGATGACTAAAACATTACATTTAACTACCACAAAATTTCATTCGTTACACAAATAAATGTTACTATACATTGATTCAATTACTATTTTGATCACTAATTTACGACTAATACTATTCAATGATATTTCGGTCACAATTTGCGATCAACTCTTTTCTATCACAAATTTAAGTTAAATTGCATTAGTGTAAACACAGACACTATCGCGCCTGTGTGTACGCATTTTTTGAATTATATTAATAATTGATGATGTTGTAATATTATTAAGTTAATAAACAAAATAAAAATATATTTATAAAAAATAAAGTGAAATATATGAAGAAAATGTGAGAAAAATAACTGTTGATGAATAGTAGGAGAAGAAAGAAGAAGGAGATAAGTAAATAGTTTTATAAAAACTTGTAAAAGTAATCCTTAATTTTTAAAAATTTAATAAATAATTAAATTGTAAAGGGTAAAGATGAAATTATGAAATGTGGACACAAAAGGGAAAATCCCATTTAGGTATAGATTTTTTGAGTTTCATTTGACACTCTTAAAAAATATTATTTTATTCTAAAATTTTTATTTTTATTAATTAAGTATAATATTTTATTATTAAAATAAGTAAAATGGAAGAAAGAGAAATGAGGAGTGTGAAAGAATATTTTCCAAAAACATTTTAGATATAACATCTGACTTAAATTATTAATCTAACCATCTATTAATTATGGCGAACCATTTGTAAAATTGCTTTGCTTTATAGAATTCATGCAATATTTGACTAATTAATTTATGCCTTTTTGTACTTAATTTTAAATTACAGATATAATACGTAGTTACATATAACATAAATTTATCCCCAGTCATGAATTTGTACGTACTTTTATAGCAAAGATTTAAATAATGATTATACCTAGGACTATTTTATTTTTCAGGTTAAGTTATTATCTTATTTGCTCAAAAAAGTCATCATCTTATTATTTTATATTTTTCTCATATTTTATGTTGTGAAATATTGTATATCATTTTATTATGACCACTTAAAAAAAGTGTGGAGATAGATTTACACCCACAAAATTTCTACATTAATTTTATAATTATTTTTATTAAATAGTATAATTTATGCTTTAATTAAATATCTTATTTTTAATATTTTATTATCAAATGTAACATGATTGTTTTTTATTTAAAAAAAAGTGTGAAAATAGTATGTTTTTCCTTAAAAAAACACATTTCAATCCGTGTTTGGAATGGATGCAGTGCATGTTTGCCGAGGCTCTCTTCTCTCGCATGCATCTTCGTTCGTTACATCACATGTATCAATCTGATTACATTTTCTGCACTTTCATTTCTTAATCCTCCATTGCAATTTCGATTCAACCTTCTGCTCCGGAATTGCATGCATGCGTCGTAGATAAACACAACAACAACTTACAATGGATCAGTCAGCATTCACCACTCCGAGAGGATCTTTGTCGTCCAGCATTGGAGACGCTTCAGAGCTTGAGGCCAATCTCACACTCAGTGATAGGCTCAAGGTTTTCAAAAGCTCTTCCTTTGATCCCAATGGCTATGTCGCCTCCAAATCCCGCAGCATGAACGAAAAGGTTTTCTCTTTCTCGCTTAGATTTCATGTTCAACCACTTCCGTTGTCAAATTGCTTAATGGGTCTCTTTGTTGATGAATGATCATGCCTGAAATGAAACAAAAATGATACCTTTAGGGTAAGTGTACGAAAACACAATATCCACGAGTTCCCCACGTGCATGTAAAAAGTGTGCCTATGTATGTATAGATTATATACAAACACCAACATTAGTAGACGTAGGGAACCACTCTTTTATATGCACCTATGTTATTCATTGAAATTTGCTTGAAACTATAACATTTTGTAGGTCTTACTCCTTTAACTTTTGTGATTTTATAGTTTCTAATAATTTTAACTATAGTAGTATATAGTAGGTTAAAAGGAATATGTTATAAAGTGTATAAAAGGTGGGCTTTTAGTAGCTTGAGTTTTGCTTACAAGTAGTATACTGCATTTAAGACAAAAAGAATGGAGGTTTCATGAATTTGATACGAAAATGTTTCTTGGTTAATGAAGTTGGGATAATGGAAAAATAAAATTAAATTGCTTTTTTATCCATTTGATAGAAGAAATTATTCTGTCTTCAAACTTAATAAAGGTTTTTGTACTGTTTTGTAGGAGATAAGACACTTGTGCTCTTATCTTATCGAGCTGAAGAAGGCTTCAGCAGAAGAAATGCGTAAAAGTGTTCTTGCTAACTACTCGGCCTTTATACGGTGATTACACGCCCCAAAATTTGTTAATTAATTACATATATTTGTTGAGGAATATTCTGGGCTATATTTTCAAATTCTTATGCATCATATCTGAACTTGAACTTGTGAAGGAATTTAAGAATTACTTTTCATGAATTTTTCATTATGATGAGACTTGTTTCAGTGCCACATAGTTTATTAAAATGTCAGAGTGGTTGTATGAAAATTTTCAATCAGTGTTTGTTCCAAAAGTTTTGTCCCCATTTGACTTTCTATTCTTTTACTAAATAAATGTTTTTTGTTCTGTCACTAAAAAATGAGATGTAGAAGTCAATTGAGTGAAAAGGGGGAAAAAAAAAACGGGTTTTGTTGGATTTGTGAGTATAAAATTGTAGCATGATTATGCGAGGACAAAATATTTCATTCTTCGATTAGTTTTGAAAGACAAATTTTCTAATTTTTCTGGTATAAGAGTTGTAACTTCAACTCTGAGGTAAGGGTCTAATCCATTCATTATACTGTGGATGCTAATGATTAAACTTTGGACTACTTAGTAGCAATGTCTAAACTTGATTCAAGGATCCATTTAAAACATTCAAATTTTTATCAAGGGGACAAGATGGTTTGTGATTTTAACAGAAACTGACAAATATATGGTTGCCTGAAAAAAAAATTAGGATATCTTGTATCTGTAAGCATGATTATTATTGTATTGATGACTATCTCTGCAACATTTTATGCAGTACGTCCAAAGAGATATCTGATCTTGAAGGAGAGTTGTTGTCCATGAGAAATCTTCTATCCACCCAGGCTGCTTTGGTTCATGGTTTAGCAGATGGGTGCGAGCTTAGTCCCATGATCAGTGGCAATGAAGATTCAGAATTGGATGACATACTAGATGAAAAAACAGAACTATCCAAGACAGAAAAATGGCTAATAGGATATTTAGAAACCCTTGAGGTTTTATTAGCGGAGAAAAGAGTGGATGAAGCAATGGCTGCTTTGGAAGAAGGAGAAAACATGGTAAAAGAAATTAATAAAGTGGGAACTTTAAGTCCAAGTTTATTTGAGGCATTGCAAGATGCTATTGCTGAGCATAGACAAAAACTAGCAGATCAACTAGCAGAAACTATCTGCCAGCCATCAACTAGCAGTGCAGAGATTCGATCAACAGCGTTGTCATTGAAAAAACTTGGGGATGGTCCTCGTGCTCACACATTACTACTAAGTTCTCGCCAAGGAACATTACAACGTACCATGAAAACCTTTCAATCCAGCAATTATGGTGGGGTTGGGGCGTTTACTGCTGCCCTTTCACAACTTGTTTTTTCCACCATTTCACAAGCAGCATTAGATTCTTTGTCAGTGTTTTCTGAAGAACCTGCATATACTTCTGAACTAGTAACCTGGGCAGTTGCAGAGGCTGAGAAACATGCTGCTCTCCTTAAGAAATGCATTCTTGCCTCTACAGCTGCAGCAGGAGGTTTGAGAGTTGCATCTGAATGTGTTCATGTTTGCATGAGTCATTGCTATCTTCTAGAGACTACTGGGCTAGCCCTTTCCCCTGTCCTAATAAAATATTTTAGGCCCTTTGTTGAACAAGCACTAAAAACAAATTTGAAAAGAATTGAACAAAGTAGTTCTGCACTGGCTGCTGCAGAGGATTGGGTACTTGCTTTTGCACCAACCAGCAACAGGCCTTCTGGCCAACCTCCATCTTCTCACAGTAACTTAGGTTTGCTCCAACCAAAGCTTTCAAGCAGTGCTCACAAATTCAACTCAATGGTTCAGGTAATTACTCACTTTTTGGTTCAGTGTCCTATTTTGAAAGTATTAATATGATACTAGGAAATTAAGGGAGAGAGTATAATGTTATCATGAAGCTTCTTTGTTTCACTCCTTCCCTTTGTGCCTCATTGCTTTAGATACTTAATAAAGTTTTTTGTTTTTATATGAATTGGATAGGAATTGTTTGAAGATGTTGGGCCTCTTGAAATACTGCAATTGGATGTTCTAGCAGTTGAAGGCCTTATACATGTGTTCAACTTCTATGTCAACTTGCTGATAAATGCATTGCCTGGATCAGTGGTAACTGAGAACATTGAAGGGCACAGAATTGTTAAGCTTGCTGAGACTGAAGCACAACAGATAGCATTGATGGCAAATGCAATATTACTGGCAGATGAACTGCTTCCACGTGCTGTTGCCAAGCTTTCACATAGCACAAAAGGTGATGACTCTCAGAAAAAAGGATCAGAAAAACAACGTGAACTCAAGAAAAGGCTCCAACGTGAAGTTGATCGCCTGCGTGACAGCTTTTGCAGGCAACATGCTCTTGAACTCATTTTCACAGAAGAAGGAGAAGCTCGTCTAAATGCATTAATATATTTGGGAATGGATGGTAACGTGGAACAACCTGAATGGTTTCCTTCTCCAATCTTTCAGGTAATATGTGTGTTGGAATATTAAGATTATTTATCTTTAGCATTAAGGGTGTGATTAGACTCAGAGATTGCATATAACTGTTGGAGTAATGATTGGCTACTTTTTGCTTAGTTATGATTACTTTTTTTCCAATGTCCAATGTTGATATCTGTAACTTTACTTACATAAGTTCTATCACTTTGCAATTAATGCAACACTGAAGTATATAAAGCAAGTTTTGCTATCCCTTTTGTGTAAAGTTGTTGATTTCTCTTTTACATTTTCTTTGTTCTCCTTTTCTTACCATGTGATAGTTACGTCTAGAGTTGTGAGTGGTATGCAGAGTCTGGAACGCATTATTTGTCTGATACACATAGTCTGATATCAAACTTACACATTATCATTTGATATATCTTTTTTTTATTCAGTCTGATTCAGCTTTTCAGTTAAGTCATATACCCTCTTCCACATGCAAGATTTCAAATGTGTAATGCAAAGGATGTTTTCTTCAATTATACGTTGTTAAGCCTTTAAGTCATCATAGCATGGTTTCTCTTTAGTATTCAGATACATTCATGATAGAAACATAGTAGCAGTATCTTTGTTTAATTATAAGGTTTGTCATTTCGTACATTATTGTTCAGGAAATTTTTGCTAAGCTTACCGAAGTGGCAAGCGTTGCAGCAGACATGTTTGTAGGAAGGGAAAGATTTGCCACTGTCTTATTGATGAGATTAGCAGAAACAGTGGTCCTGTTTCTTTCTGATGACCAAGCCTTCTGGGAAGAGGTTGAGACAGGATCAACACCTTTGGGTCCCATAGGCCTTCAACAGGTAGTCACTGAAATATGAGTTTGTAGTCATTTTCTGAGTGTTACTTCAACTTACAATAAATTAAAACTTTGTTGGTTCTATTTTTTTAGAAGACTCAATGTGACCCTTTAACAACATTTTTTCTATTTTGTCTTTAGGATTGAACAATAAACCCATAAAAAAGGTGAGTGAGTATATAACATATGCTAACATCATTCCTCCCTAGGATTGGATAATAAACTAATAAAAAGGGTGGGTGATTGTATTAGCATATGCCAACTCATATTAAATCTTTTTAAAAAAATATATAAGAACCATATTAAGTAACAAATAAATAAAGGAAAAACATTGAATAATCGCTAAAAATATAGGAATCAAAAATACTATTAAGCCTATGGAAAATTAATTAATGTTATTCTAAAGGCCTGCGAAAACCATGTTTGCCACAAACTTTAAAGAAGTTGCTTTTGAGACTTGTTTATCGAAGGTAGTTTGTGAAGAATTTGTTGAATGCATTAATTTAATGCTCAGGAATTAGGATCACTTACCAAAATTAATATCAGACTAATGGTTCGATCATTCATGCAGCTTTATTTGGATATGCAATTTGTGATGATATTTGCATCCCAAGGTCGTTACTTATCTCGTCATCTGCATCAAGCTATTAAAAACATTATTGAAAGGGCTATCAATGCTCTTGCTGCTACAGGTCTAGATCCCAACAGGTAAATCTATTTGGCTATTTTGCTTATTAGCTTAAGGAACATGTTAACCAGTGTCATTAGAACATGGGGTAAAGAAGTAAAAGAAGAAAGATTTTATTGAAAAATAACATGGAAGTTCATTAACAAAAGAACATGGAGCACATTTACATACCTCTTAGAACCTATTTGAATGTGTTTCTAAGTAAAAGCTTCTAAAAGACAAAAAAATGTAAGATACATGTGGGAGTGCATGTGTGTGTATGTATCTATATACACATTGAATATCAATGAAAAAACTATGGAGATAAATGGAAAATATTTCTGAGTGGCATCATTTAAGTACATTTATGATGGAATCAAACATTTTTGTTATTCACTGCTTTCTACTAATTAATAACCTTTGAATGGCAGTGTCTTGCCCGAGGATGAATGGTTTGTTGAAGTTAGTGAAATTGCTATAAAGATGTTAACTGGTAGAGCTGCCTTTGATAGTGTGGAGGAAGATATTCCAAGCCCAACTTCATCTATTCAAACATAGTCAATGTCACTAGCATTCTACTCCATTGGAAATGATAATAGTTCATCCACTTCTCAATCATGGTACACTGTAGAGAGCAGAAGGGATAGAAGACATTGAAGTGAAACAGTTTCATGGTTATCATCTACACCTCTACATGATCACATTACTATGATAAATGAGGCTTTTTAGTGTTCAAGGAACGTGTCTCACTTCAAACTTGTGTGGATGAATTCCATTACATCTTTGTGCATTCTCATCTACACTTGTCATACATTGCAGGAATGCTAAAGGATGAAGGAGATCAAGATCTAATGTTAAGCTCGGTCATGCCATTTTGTGAACTTTGGTTGATAACTCACAAGATAATTTCTAGAACCCAAAAATGTTATAGGCCTTCAGGTTTTGGATTCATTGTAACTACTTGTACATTACTCTTTCCAATATAACCATAGCCAATTGATTAGTTTTAGGAATTCCGGGAATTGCTTTTCTCTTTAATAACTTACTTTTTTCACCTATCTTATCGTTAGCAAGGGAACACAAACTAAGATTCCTTGTGCGTGTATTTTGTCCCTATCCAAACTTCATCTGTTTTTTAACACTCATTATGCACTAAATTAATACTTTGAATTACTTAATATTTTTATTCAATAAATTATAATCCCATTCAATCAATTGGTTTAACCCTTTTTCACAAGGATAGGAGAAAATCACAAGCCAAAATTATACTTGTTATCCCCTTACTTTTTTGTATGAAATGAAAGGGTCATTAGTTAAGTAATGACACATTGGTTTTTTACCCGGATAGGTACATTAGTTAAGTTGGTAGAAACATTGAGGTACTAAGTAATTTTAAGAGTTTGAATTCCTGGTAAAAGAGGTAAATGAGGTTAAGGATTTTTTTTTTTTTTTTTGTGGTTGCATTGCAGTAACTTTTTCCCTCTTTAAAATATCGTTGTGGTGGATATCTTCAATTGAAGCACATGTTTTCTTTCTGAAAAGCTAAGAAGACTTCTGCACAGTGTAGATTTATGTTTTTTTCGTAAAATTGTTACTTTCTGAGTGATACTGTATATGATAAATTAGTGGTTCTCGAAATTGGGATAGTCATACGCATTGAATTAATGAAGTGTGCAATGGTGGAGCAAAAGAAGGCTCACAAATTTAAGTAAGATGACACTTGAAATTGCAAATCATGACACAAATTATTCCTTGAAGTGGTAAAAAAAGTAAGAACAACAAAAGCATCTCCTCGATTTCTCAACATGTAAATCATAAAGGAATAGTTAGTGAGAAAATGGAATTTGACAAACTCCCAAAAAAAAACTTCGAAATGTGCACAACCACCAAGCTCTCAACAGTATAATGTTAATACTTACCATGTGCTTGGCTATCTGTCATGCTTGAAACATAGAAGTTTGATTTTTAACTATTACATCACAATTGCAACTTCGAAATAGAGAACCCCTATATTTAGTTAAAAATCATACAGGAATCTGTCACGAAGGTTTGCTATGGTTTAATCCATATAGTTTACACGTACGAGAAATATGGCACTAATCCTAAAAATTAAATGTGTCTGTCTATGGAATTTATCACTCTCTGAGTACTATTAAGGAAATCATGATTCAGAGAAGGATAATGATACAATGCCCCGTTTATTTGACCCCCAAGTTACCCGTTTACGTGGCACTGAATATTTTATTCATTTTAAAGCAAGCGGTAGCAGAAACGCGTGAGAGAATTTGGAGTGAATGGTGAGGTTGTGATACACGCGCAAGAGAGGAAAAATGAGAAGTTAAAAAAACAG
>Ga0209589_1004348_pt1 | contig 24521 bp, 10 predicted proteins | sample CowpeawhiteBW_FD_187525 | JGI IMG/M metagenome (GOLD analysis project Ga0209589, IMG submission 187525) | Root nodule microbial communities of legume samples collected from California USA - Cow pea white BW (SPAdes) (version 2) | ecosystem: Host-associated > Plants > Roots > Nodule | place: USA...
TTCAAAACAATTATTTTAACATGTTTATATAAGTTATAATTAAGCTTATTTACTAATTTGGTCTCAAATAGGAAAGGACGAAATTGGATCATTTTAAAAAATTTGGGTACTAAATTGAACCAAAAAATTAAATTAGGGTACTAAATTGAAAATAACTATTACATTGTCACATGTCATGATTGTAAGCTGCCACGTGGCAGTTTTTAAATTTTTGGAAAAAAAATTAATTTTTTTGAAAAAAAAATTATATTTTTTGAAAAAAAAAATTCATGCCTTGACACGTGTCCTGTACGGACACGGTGTTAACTCTAACTTAACGGAGAGGACCAAATTGAATCTCTTTAGAAAATTGGGGTACCAAATTGAACATTCCTAAAGTTCGGGTACCAAATTGAACTTTCCGAAAAAGTTTGGGTACCAAATGTGTATTTATACCTTTAAACTTTTATAAATTCAATAGATAAAACCAAAATCTATGATTACAAAAGCTGAATAATTAAAAACTGTCTCATAAAATTTTACACTTTATTTCCAAAATATAAATAACATAAAGTCTCCTATGCTATCCCCCGCTCCGTATCTAAGCATCATCAGCACCACTTGCATCAACATCCTCTGCTCACGTGTACTGCGCACACGATCATCGCCAAACACAAGCAAATAGGGTTAGCTTAATAGATAAAACATATAAAATGTCATACACACACAGAGTAGATATATATAAACTACACCAACATCCCAGAGTGTTTCCATTCTTTAAAATCTCATCACCTAGCCACCACTAGATCATTCGTGTTCTACCTCTCTTAGCGACTACTTCAAGGTAATTTGCTGCCAAATCTATCGGCCACAACCAATAGAGCACGTGCGGGAAACCATTGCTACGAATCACACACCATAATGCCAAGTGGAGTTCCTAAATACAACATGAGTTGTATTGTCCCAAGACTAACAAACTCGTCAGCTATCTGCTGAGGATGGCAATCCATCTGGACCCATCTGTACTGGCCACAACCACCACACTCACACCGGCAACACTCGCCAACCCGAGCTCAACTCAAGGGTTCCTCGTGTTCATCCGTCATCCCAAGCTCAACTCGAGGGATGCTACGTGCTTAACCCCTATCCCGAGCTCAACTCTAGGGATACGTTCCGAGCTCAACTCAAGGAACCCAGCAATCTTACCTTTGAAGTAACACTAAAAGCCTTGTAGATCACGCCTAAATAGTCCAACAACTAGGACTTACAGCAGTCAAATCGCCTAGCGGGGGACACATACCGCTAGGCTCTACAGCTTCCAGACCGCCTGGCGGGGGACACGTACCGCTAGGCGCCAAGCGCCTAAGAATCAATCATTATGCAACCACCGCCTGGCGAGACAATCCACACCGCCAGGCGGACCCGTTCCAAGGCTACTGTTTCTGCCGCTATCGCCTGGCGGGACCTTCCCCTCCGCCAGACGTCACCAAGTCCAAGATCCCACTGTTCCCTGCTATCGCCTATCGGTTCCAATATCCCTGCCCGGCACTATACCAGTATTGAGAGCTGTATTGGTCTTTCTGCACTTTAGCCATTTTGAAATCCACTGGCATGCAAGTCTCACTTCTAAAACAAATAGAATTTCCCTTATTGTTCAGTGTGATACTACTGGTTTCACCCTCAAGTGGTTTCTCCATCCCATCATAGCCATGATTGGTTACCTTAAGCTCTCCCTACTCATCTCATATATAATTCTTGCACCTATTACCAACTTATGACTAAATATCTCCATTCATTGGTAGTAACCTATTTAATCCATTCTTACCGTACCACAGCCATGTCATACCCTATAATCTAATATGTTATTGGTTCCTTATGCGCATTTTGCTAATTTCGCTAATTCAACCCTCAACTCTGCTAGCTCAACTTGGGTGAAACATGTGCTAACCTATGTCAAGTATTTCAGCCCCAACCTAATTAAGATCACAGATTTCCCATCACATATTTGTTCTCATTCTCTTCCCTTTCCATGTTACTCATCAACTCTCAAGTTAATACCAAAAAGGTTATTTTCACTATTCGTTCCACGTTGTCCTCCATCAAGGTTACCATAGTATTCAAATCAGACCCAACATGCCCCAAATATTCCAAGAGTGTTACTGATCTCACGCTATCGCCTAGCGGCACTCTATAAACCGCCAGGCGGCACACCAGTTTTGGGAAACATACCAGATTCTGTTGCACCAGCTACCCTATTCCCGCACCCTTCTCTTTCTTACATATATTTTAGTCTGATCGCCCTCCGTTTCAACCAGGAACCTAACAACAATGGTACATTGATCAACTCTAACCATTTTCAACTTAAATTACAGTTCAATTTCACAATACTTATCCAAATTTTACAATTTTCCCAATCTGTTAACCCTAACATTCCATTTGCATTGTTCCATCAATTTTCTACAGTAATTATACTAATTTCAACGAATCACTAGGTCAGATCATCCTTTAAGAACTAACCCGTGATTTTTCCCTGATCAGAATCATGCCAAAATGTGCAGAACCAATTGAATCACAAACTCACGTCGCCTGGCGGTTCAACAAATACCGTCAGGCCCTTCATCCAGAAAAACCCATAATTGTTACAAGCTTTGAGTCGCCTGGCGGTAAAGGGCTTCACTACCAGGCACTGCATCCAGGAACATAAAAAACACATGCAAAATGATGAGCCGCCTAGCGGCTATGTATAGCCCGCCAAGCGGTTTCTAGAAAATTTCCAGAATTTAGCAGAATCACAGAACAGATAAAGATCATTCATAATTTACGTATAATTATCATTCAATTCATATCAAAGCATCAAATTAACGTAGGGAACTCCCCTAACCTGGTTTCCTTTGCCAAACTTTAAAATCTCAAGCTCTTCCCTTGACCACCAATGACCACCCTTGATTCTCCTCAACTAGCCTCAATAGTTCACTCACTACCCTCTACTCACTCTTGATTTTTGTCTCTATTTTCTAAGGAATTTGAGTTTTTCCAAGACCTGAACCCACAACTAAGCAAATGCCAAGTCAATGTCAAACCATCATGCCAATTCATGTTTCATGCTAATCAACATAATTCAGATATTATGTCATATGAACCTACTCAATCGTATTATTAAAAACAATAATAATTAAATAACACATAAACGGCATACACAGGACTTGAACCCAAGTCCTCTCACACATACAAAGTACTTTCAACCATTTGAGCTAATACTTTTCCACGTCATACCAATCAGAAATTAATGCCATAAATGATCTTCCCACTAGTATTTATTAATTATTTATTTATTTAATTAATTAATTAAATTCCACGAGTCTTACAAAAATCATCTAGGACCGGAGGACAGGTGACTCTACCTGGGAGTTAGAGGAGGATATGAGGAACTCACATCCACATCTATTTTCCTGGTAAGTCTTTATTTTCGAGGTCAAAAATTTTTTTTCTTGAGGAGAAGGTAAGGCCCACTTATTATTTCTGCCCAATGTCTAAGGGTTGCCCCAAATCAGTTGGGCCTAGGGCTGGCACATAGGGTGTACAAGGACCCTAAGGCAACCAAACCTCTTTCACTTTTGCCATTCTTGCAAAATAGTACCTTGCTTACTCTCTTTTTCTCTCCCCAGAGCTCTACTAGGGTTTGGAGTTCAATCAGATTCAAGTTTAGCTCGACCTCGTTCTGCTCACCTCTTAAATCTGCTCCGGGAACCTTCATGCTCATTCGCCTAAGTGTCAGAATCGTTTGGATAGCTCTTTCCAGGTAAGGGAAGTTAGGGTCTTTAATAGTTTTCGTGAATCTACCTATTTTCAGTCTTATATCATGTTTGTATGGATTATATGTTGTTGTGAACATGTGAAATGCCTAGTTATGTTGTGTGGATATGTATGTATGGTTGTTGCAGGGAGAACAGTGGCGAGATATGATGTTCTCGCCTGAGCGAGCCTGTCTCGCCTAGGCGAGACTAGCAGAAACAGACCCAGGTTCGAACTCGAAGTCTCGCTCAAGTAGAGAGCTCTTGTTTTGAGCGAGGTACTATCTCGCTCAAGCGAGAGGGGCTCGCCTAAGCGATAACGCGTGGGAGTTTGAGGCACATCGCTACAGTTGTGGCCCAAGCGAGGAACCTCACCTTTGGGTAAAAGGTCGCCTCGCTCAGGCAATGAGGGTTCGCCTAAGCGAGAACTCGCGAATCTCGTAGGGCTCTCTGTTGATAGTCTCGCATAAGCGAGCACCTTTAGCTTGAGCGAAAGACCTTTTTCACCTGAGCGAGGGTTCGTAGCTTGAGCGAGACTGGCACGAAAATTGCTCTAAGGTTATTCTTTTCATGTTTTTGGTTGATGATTGTGAGCTTGGTTTGAATTACCTTATTTAAAGTATGATGTATATGTATATACATGTAAGGTCTGATTGTATGGATTGGAGTAATGAGTTTTGGCATGATCTTGGCATGTAATGAGTATGGAATGGTTGGAGATAAAAATGACATGCAATTGGTATGAGCATGAATATGTATTGATGAATATAACATGTTGTTGGTATGTTTAGGGCGTAATTCCACGATAGTTTCGTGGTGGTGCCTCATTAGTTATGGCGTAATTCCATGAGCCTCTAGGTGAGACCTCATGATGGTGCCTCAATTGGTCGGGACGTAATTCCATGACCCCTGTTAGTGGGAGTTCATGGTGGTGCCCCATTTATATAATTTAGTAAGGATTCAAGGTAAGGATTGTTTCCTGACAGTCTAAAAAGTTAGTTAGCCTCACATAGAGCGTACTGACTCGAGTGGTGAGAGTAGCAAGAGGACTAAAATAATTTAAGTGCTAACCTTGTATGTGGGGGAAAGAAACACTATAACAATTAGCTCTGTAGAGTAGCAAAGGCCACCACAAGTGCAAGCATCCGTTGAATCCGACTAATTATATGTATCCGAATGAGTCGTGTCTGAGGTCTTAGTGTATTGTTTGCAAGTCATAACATGATTGGTCGACATGTGCATCTTGGACTATAGAATTGTATGTAATTGTATGATAAATCATATTCTGCTCTAGCTTACCCTTTGCTTGTTTGATTATTATGTGTGTGGTATTCTCTTTTTGGGATGATCATCAATTTATTGATGTGAGCATATGCGAGAAATCCTCATGGTCAACAGGGAAATGGTGATTCCGCTGCATAATTGTGAGTTGGATTCCGCTGTCATGTCTTCCTTTAGGTTTGTGGCCCATGTACTACTTTATCCTGGCCCTGTATTTTTAATACATTAGATCCTTACTCTGTTTTTTATTGGCATCATGGTGTGATTTGTTTCTTTTCTTTTAAAGTACCTTGGATACTTGTAGGAGTAACGTTTATACTCCAGGACCGTGCTTACTATATTATTCTATGGGACACTTCCTTTAATTAGGGATTATTAATTAGATGGGGTGTTACAATTTTAGAAATTAAAATGATTTAATTTTTGTTGATTAATGATCACAAGAAAATATTTATTGTTTCCTAAAAAAATTATAGTCTCAATTTAGAGAATGATTAAATTCAAAACAATATTAGGTTTAAAAAAATTATTTTAGTCTAAAAATATAATTAAACTTAAATAAACAATTACTTAAAAATATGGTAATTTTTAGTTTAAAAAAGATGGTAAAATTAAAAAAAAAAATTGTTTCCACCAAATTAGAAAATCTACTGTATTAATTGCATCGGTTATAATATTATAAAAAAGAAATAGTAATATGTAAGAAAAAATTTGTTTTGTGTTGATCAAAAATATCCATATCAATGGCTTTAGAGATAAGGATAAAAATAACCACTACCAGTTATTTAGATGATTTGAAGGATGAAAAATTATAATAAATCTTAGGAACTAATTGTGTTTTTTTCTACTAATTTTTAAATTAAGTATATGTGTAATACTATATATGATTTTCTAGTGCTGAGATTTACAATATTAAAACTAGGAAAGATATAGTGATTTCATTTATGAATGTAATATGACAAGTTCTATATACCAATTGGTTTAAGATGAATATTGATGGTGCAACTAAGGATTATCCTAGTTTGACTTCATGTGTTGGTATTTGTAGAGGAAGTCGTGGTGAATATGTGAATAATTTTTTAACTTTTTTAGCAGTACATACTTCTATTTATCTTGAGTTTATGGAGATCATTTATGCTTAGAGCATGCTTGGAGGTAGAGGCGGATCTCTTTAGGGGCAGGGAGGGATTCTCGCCCCCCTCCCAAATTTTGAATTTTTTTTGAATTATATATATATATATATATATATATATATATATATATATATATATATATATATAATATAAAAATATATTTGAAATTTATTAAATTTTTTAAACCGTAGGCAATATAAATTAGTTCTAATAAAAAATAAATTGTGTATGTTTTTTATTTGTTTTATTTAAACACAACATTTAATGTAAATACATAATAAAACATAAAATTAAATATAATAGAAAATAAAAATATTAAGGTTTAATTTTTCTTTTGGTCCTTGTTTTTATTCAAAACACCAACAAAGCAAATCATTCATATTAAGAGTCTCAATTTTAATGAAAAGATAATTGATCTGTTTTGAGAAATTTAACGAAATTTATCGTAAAAGATCGAATTATATTAATTTTTCAAAAATCGGGACCAAATTGAGACTAAAAAAATTGGAGGACCAACTTAACATTTTAAACGAAAACATGAATAAAAAGAGTAATTAAACCAAATATTTATAACATAATTTTTATTTTCCTTTTCATTGTCTTTTAGGTTTTTCACAAATTTTAATAATCTCACTCTCATATGTCTTCTTTTTGTTTGTAAAGAAAAATAAAGTTAGACATAAATTCATTATATTTCTCATTTATCCTCTATCTTTCCCGTCTCGTCTTGATAATGAAAACATTTTTTTTTATCTCATGATCTCTTTGTATATTCATTTTTTATGAATATAGAAAAAATAATAATGTATTGTGTTTTTTCATAATCGATTTTTAATTATGACTTGACTATAATATATTTTTCTTTTAATATTTTATTAGATTATGATCAATTAATTTTTAGTATTATTTACAAAAAAGGTATATTGATAAAGAATGAAAGAATAAATTAATTGTTTAAGAGGAAATTATTGACTAAAACCAGATAGATTCTACCTTTTCACACATTTTGAAGCATTATACTAATGATAAAAAATGTTTAGTTAGAGAAGTCATTTTTTGAAATATTATACTAATGATCGAATCTAATGATCTCAAAATTATATTACTTTGGCCCCTTTGCACTTTTGGTCAAGATCCGCCACTGGTTGGAGGGAGGGCTTTCAGAGGCTTTGTTTGGAGAGTGATTCTTCTTTAACCTGTTATGATTGTTTGGACCAACAAGTGGTTCTTGGAAATTTAAAGGGAAATGACGTAGGTGCTTGCATTTTTGTAAACATATGCAATTCAAAGTTTCTCATGTTTTTCGTAATAATTAACTAATTTAACTTTGATTCATATGGACAATATATGACTTAATGCTTTATTTTCATGTATTCATTTAAAATTTTTTCATTATTGATATAATTTATTTATATTTTGTTAAATGCAATTTTTATCATAAATTTTGTATGATTTTTGATATTATGTATTATTTTTATTTTTTTTTCTTTTTAATAAATTTTTATGTAATAATAAATGATGGATGAATTTTGAAATATCTGTGAAACTTAAATGTCAAAGTTTACCGCGATTCGTAAATGACTTTATTCGAAAAGAAACCGAATAAATAAGCTTTGGATTATTTATTTAGGGTTGGGGTAGTTTATTACATCCAAAGCATATCGTAGACACGTATCTCACAAGGAGAAAGTGTTTTCATGGATAGTGTTTCACTTGGATGCAGCAGAAGGAAGTTCCCTAAGATAAAACAAAAATGGAGTTTGCTGATTAATGGCCAAAATCCTGTTCCCCGCTTCATCATTAACAACCCCAACATCACTGCAGGTGCCGCCATTTGAACAGAACGAAAACTTATAGATATTGTTTGGGGAAGCTTTGTGAATAGTAAAGAAACCTCGGAGTGAATTTGGGTAGCCAACTTTAACGACGGTTCCTTCAGGCTGATCCGGAACAGCGATCCACTCATTACTCTCAACAGAGTTACCGAGTTGAACATATTCGTAGCTAATGGACACTCTGCCTTCAGGAAGAAAAGCGGTTCGGATCATGGATCGAATAATCCATGGCTGCCCTGGATCGGTGTCGAATGGAGATTGAACAACAGAGAGAGGGGATTTTTCGTCTCCAGTTCTGGCTCGTTTAATTCCACCGCCGCCGGCTCCAAAAAAGATTGGCGTTATATAGAATCGGCCACCATTTGTAACGATGTTACCATTTCCGTCAGTGACAGGTTGAGCAGTGGTTGAAGGAAGGTAGAAGGTTAGGGCAGAGAGAAGGAAGAGAGCAAAGAGCGTTGCACTCCTCATTTCTTTGGCTGGCTATGAAACAGATTATGGTTTTTCTCTTCTTTGTTGAGTTCGGTTGTGTGAATAAGCGTACATGCGAGAACACATTTATAGAGCTTCGTCCTGCTGATAAGGTGAACTCTTTTGTGGATGGAAATGAATAAAATATCCTACAACTTTTAAACATGTGTGAAAAAGATGAAAGAAGGACAATACTATGTAGATTTAGATATATGTTTCGATTTATTTTAAAATTAGTTTCTCAAAACTTTGATTCGATAAACAAAATATATAGTTTCTCTTTCTATGTCTATCAAATTTTCTTTATATTTTTCAATTTTTATAAAATGACAAATTTTTTATTTTATTCTCTAAAAATAACGTTTTAGTTATTTAAAATAAATAAATAAAATTTATTTTAAACCTTTATATATATTTTATTGGTTGAAATCATATAAATTTTTTCTTTAGGTACTTTTTTAAGATTTTTTTTGTCAATCATAACTCATTTATTCATATTAAGGATATTAATCTATTATATTCTAATTTTTTGGTAACAAAATCTGATGACAAAATTTATGGTTAAAGGTTTTTTATACTTGGTTATTATCAACAGGAAAAACACTAATACAAATTTGCATGCATATTAACGAAATTGTGATCGTGTAACTTATCCACAAATTATTCCAACAATAACTGGATTTCACCATGCGTGTGTTACCTGTGAAATAGTATGGGTAGCTTAATGACAATTTTTTTGTGTATAGTATATGTACAAACCGGCCTAATCATAGTTAAGTTTTGAACTCATGTTTACTTTTTTACTAGCAAGTCTGATTCTTGCACTAAAATATAAATTAAGAATATTTGTCTTTAACATTTTTTATTTTAAATTGGATTATTAAGTTCTTAGTCCTTAAATTATAAGGTGATTAATTTATTTGTGTCATTCCCTAACTGAATGAGATATATTTAAGAATGTTAAGAAAATTCATTCTTACATGTATCCGCATATAAAACACGCAACTGATAGAAAATGGATAATTAAAATGGATATCTACATGTAACGGATACTAGTATTTTTTATACCCGCATTTTAACGGAGTGGGTACGAATATCATAGTATTCATACATGTGGATACCTGTACCCATTATACTCTAATTTAAATTATTTTTTTAAAATGATTAAAACATTAACACATTTTTGAATGTGTTATTTTTTATCAATTGGTTTTAAAAAATCTCTATTTATTTTTAAACTATCATTCAACATTATTTAAATGGGTTATTTGCCCTTTGTTTGAAATTTATAAATATTATGCATTGTATTTTTATTTGAATTTATGGTTAAAATTTGTTGTTAAATATTAAATTTTGTTTTTGTAAATACTCGCAAGTACTCGTGGATATCCATAGATATTAAAAAAATATGCGGATACCTGCATAATGGATACCCGCATGGATATGGTATGGGAAAAATATTTATCCAGCGAGTAAGGTACGCGAGAGCTACTACCCGTACCCTACTGACCCCGTTGACATCCCTATATGTATTTATAGGATTTTTTCGACTCTGAGGAAATTAGTTATAAAATTTGGAATATCAATAATAATAAAAATGTACCATGTATGTAAAATTAATAAGTAAATAAAAGTTACTCATACAATTATGATAAAAAAAAATTACAGTATGATTGATAATGAGTTAGAAAATAGAAAATAATTAGATAAAATATATCAAAATCGTATTCTACATAATGAAAATAAACAACAAATAAAAATATTAAAAAATTAACAAATGTTTAGAAACACATTGAGAGACTATTTAAAGAAATCGCACAATGAAAAACAATTGTATAATTATGGGTATGATAAGATGAAAAATACCTTAGTGGTATGTTTGGATGAGGCAATTCAAAAGGGTGATTCATTTATTTGGAAAATTTGAAATTCTTTGTAATGAAATGCTTTGTTTTGATAGAGAAATTAAAAAACATTTAAAATACATGCATTTTTTTTGAAGTATTTCAATTAGCTAAAATAGAAGAAATTCAAATACCCTAAAAAAAGGTGGAATTTGAAATTCTTCTCACTCAACCTCACACTTTGACTCAATCTCAAACTGACCAGGCAAACCCGAAAACCATGACAGGCTAGGCTGGCCATACGATCCAGACAGATCGAACCGACCTAACGACACAAATGGTTCGAGCAGGTCCAACAACCCAGACGGGTCAGGCAAGCCCGATGACCCAAACGAACCGGGTGACCTGATGACACATACGGGTCAGGCGAGCTAGACAACTCAAATAGGTCGGTCAAGCCCGACAACCCACATTGTCCGGGCGGGACCGACGACCAAGATGTGTCAAGCTGGCCCCATGACACAAACAGACCAGGCTGGCCCGACGACATAATGGGTCGATGGGCCCGATGACCCAAATCGGACTAATAACCTAGACGAGTCAGGTGGGCTTGAAGACAGAAACAAATTGAACTTACCTAACAACCAAGACAAGCCCAATGACACAAATGGGCCCAATGACCCAGATGGGTCGAGTGGGTTGGACGACCTAGTAGGACCAAGCTAGGCCAATGACCTAAGCAGGCAAGTTGGGTCGGGTAGTGTTGGGCCAGATTGACGAACTTGACGAACACGACCAGTAGATATTGGTCGTCAAGCTTGTATAGATCATCGGGTCAACCCAACCTATTTGGGTTTTTTGGCCGGCTTGACCCGGTTAGGTCGTCAGGTTAGACCAATTCGGTTGGGTATTCGGGTCAGCCCGACCCATCTGGGTCGTCGAGCCCGTTTCCAAATTTATCATGAACTCAAAACATAATTAAGCCTAAAATAAATATTGTAAAAATTAATTTTTATCTCACAAGAAAATCAATTGTTTTTTCCAAACAAGAAATTGAAATGTAATGTATTTTAATTTCTTTATCCAAACAAGTTATTTAGTAAATGAAGGGGGATTTAATTGCAAGCAATTTAAATACAAAGCATTTCAATTTCCGAGCATTGTTGAAATGCTCCATCCAAACACAAGGTAGAGATCTAAGAAAACATTTCAAATATCAACATATATACTCAATGGTTGAGAAATAACACATATTGTTTTAACCAAACAAAAGAGTTATTCAAATGAAACAAAAACTAATAATAATAAGTAAATACTTTTTTTTATATTAACTAGTAAACGAAAGGTTTGTGCTATTAAATATACAATAAATAAAAATATTAAAAAACAATAGAAATATTAAAATGTGAAACATAAAAAAAATTTAATTGACATACATCTTTTTAACATAATTACATAAAGGTTATGATAAGATGAAAAATATAATGGAGATGCGAATGAGTTTCATGACAAACCAAATAATTAGAAGAAATAAAAAATAGTATGTATATATATATATATATATATATATATATATATATATGGTTACTTAATTAATTGTGAATATTTTAATAATTTAAACGGGGACGGGTATTATGGCGGGGATATGTACATCCCCATACCCATCCCCATACCCAATTGAAAAAGCCAAGGATTCCCCATACCCATACCTAGTCAATGCGGGGATTCTCCATCAAAACGAGGACATGTTAGGGCAATACCCATGGATGCGGGTTTATTTACCATCTCTAGTTCCAAAGTCATCAAATAATTGTAGTTTTCTAGTATTGATGTCATTCCGAAACTTATTCGATAAGTTACGCTTATTTCGCCTAATGACTTCCAATCTGTATCATTCCATTACTTGATCAAACTTTGTTCAACTATATAGGCACACATTAGATATTTAAAGATATGCAATATGTTAGAGTAAAAACATTTTACACTAGGAGTGACTCAAGAATTTAGAAGGCAAAAACCAAACTTAAGAATGTGACCTTTTATTTAAACTAGTATAAAATAAAGCTAATAATAAAGGAGAGGAGAAAAGGAAGAATAAATATCGAGAGAATGGGGAGCAACATTTTTTGCATCTGATAGGAAGAGTCCTATTCATAGATAAAACATGGTAACCCATAAAATATACAAATCAAATAATTAATACAAAATATTTACATAAAGAGTAATGAATCATATGAGTATCAATCATATCAATCAAATGAGTAACTGTTTCAAATCAATAGACGACCATTAATTCATAATACTCCCCCTTGGGTGACGTCCATTGATAAGAGAATGTGCCTCGTTAAAACCTTACGAGGAAAAATCTTTTGGGATAAAAACCTAGTGAAGGAAAAAGAGTACATAATTCTATATAACATTATTCTTTTTATGGTTTGCAATTTGACAAAATCCATTTATGGTCTGAAACAAACATCTCATCAATGGTACCGCAAATTTTATCAAGTGATTATCTCATTTGGTTTCGAGATGAATGTTGTTGATGATTGTGTGTATCGCAAATTCAGTTGGAGAATGTTCAATTTAGTGTCAATCTATGCCCAAAAGAAATTTGGAAATTCAGGACATGGAGCTGTATAAAGTTTTATGTATGTACAAGTATGTACGCATATGGTTATAGCATACATAGTTGGGGATTAGGTAGATATTTAAGTAGTATCATTTAGAAAGAAGCCAAAATAGTTAAGAGGTATTTACAGAGAACAAGAGATTATATGCTCACATATAAGGAGTAAAATAAATTAGAGATCATTGGGTATTTTGATTCAGATTGTGCCACATGCTATGAGGCATCAAATAAGGGATATGACTAAGTAATTTTGTCACAAGGCTGCGCATTATGAAGTAATGAAAGACCACTTAAGTTATATTGTGACTAAATCGGTTGTATTGTATTATAACAATAATAAGGTATAAAGTGGATAATTTTTTAATAGAACTATAAGGGACGAACTCCATCATGAAAAATCCTCTCACTAAGTACTTCCAAACATGGTCTTTCAGGAGCATATTGCTCATATGGTTGTGTTTTTGTTTGAGGAATCTTTGGTTTAGTGGGATTCAATCACTTTTATGTGTTTTTGTGTTATATGTTTGATTTTATGCATGCATGCAATTTCTTTGGACATACTTTGGATATTATTCAGAAATTACACTTTGTATATTAAGGTTTATGTTGATATCATTGAGATAAAGTAAGGACAACTTGAAAATAAACGTGTTCATATCACTTTCACGTCAGAAACCAAACTTATCTATTGTTCCCAAGTACGCTTTCGCTTTCAATTCTTTGAAGTATTAGGAACTATATATTTATCTAAGAGTTTATTGTATTTATGTTTCATAAACCAACAAATCTCACTTGGTAGATAGTTAGTTAGAGATTTTATGCAAGGTAAAACCACAACCTATCTTTGATCATATATGAAGTTATGGTTTTCACTATCGATACCTTTAATACAAATATCACATTTTCACTACTCTATCCCAACAAGCAATAATATCCCACTTCACTTTGATCCATTGTATGTATGATATGGATAACTTGTAATTGACAACCTCAATTATGAAACATGCTACCTATTATGATATTCCTATCTCAAATTACTACATGCTTGGTTGATTTAAAGCTTCAAAAATACTTTTATTTCAAAAGCAATAAATCTTTCCTTTTTCATTCATGAATTGAAATTCACAAAAGCATTTTTTTAACTTGAAACTAAACATTCACCACGTATAAAACTTTTTGCAGAATGCAATTAATTTAATTGATACTTCAATATTGCCTGAGTGGATCAATGGTAATGGCATCTATAGTCTGCCATGCCCTCCTATAGAGCTTGGGGGTTGTGTTAATAGCCACCTTCAACTGAGACATATTTTCCCCTCCAATTGGATCAAAGAGATGGAAGTAAAGGCACAAGAAATTGTTTGCAACTATGACTTTCCTGAAACTTTAGATAAAAGCTCAAGCTATGCATTGTGTTTTGACACGGATCACGATAGTAAGAGATACAAGCAATTGCAAGAAGCAGCTTTAAGCGAAGATTCAAATGATAATTACTTTTGTTTTGTCTGATAGTGTTCGACATAAGTGGTGATAAGTTTGAGCATTTTCAGAAACATTGGGGAAAATGTCATCCTATAGTGGTCCAAGATGTTCTCCAAAGTACATCCAATCTTAGCTAGGATCCACTGATCATGTTCTGTACTTATCTTGAGCAAAATATTACGAGATATGAGAATAATTAAAATGTACTTGAATCTTGTTTGGCTTCGTGGGATGTAAGTATACCAACTAATTGTATATTGTATGTGTCATAGTTCTTTTAAATAATTTTCTCAACTAATACTGCTATTTATCTAAAAAGAGTTATAACTATCTTACAATAATATTTATTCAATTCAACACATTTTTATGTTGTGGAGTGAAAATTTGTGTATAGTTATTATTGATGCCATTGAACCAAGTTGTAGTTACTGAAAGTGTATTATTATTGACAGGTTGAAATAAATCTTAGAATCGTATCGACATGACAAAATCATTTGACGTTGTAGCAGAGCATGGGACATGTAGTGTGAGAGTTATGTATTCGCAAAAACTTAGAATGAAAAGTAGAAGCACAAAAGAAAGAGAAGAGAAGAAAAATGTATATTTAACAATACTTTTGTGTACAAAGAGAAAGAGCAAGGTGCGTATATAAAGGTTAAAGGGGGATATTTGTGTGTATATTACATGTTGGGTTACTCATGCAATGACCCATACGCACGTGAGTAGAAAACATAAAAATAGGAGGTTTAAGCAGAAGCACACTAAACAACATTTGTAACTTTGCGATCCTCTTTCTGAAGCTTGATCCCATTATTCTAACATTCCCCCTCAAGTTGGGAGTGAATGTGGAGTTTTCCTAGCTTGCTACGTATGAAATGGAAGATAGCCGGAGCAAGGGCTTTACTAAGAATGTTCACGTGTTGTTCCTTCGTGCTGATGGGCAAAAGCTTGAGGATCCCCTACTGAACCTTCTCTCTAACAACGTGGCAATCTATCTCAATGTGTTTCATTCGGTCATGTGAGGCTAAACGATTATCATAGAAAAGGAGCCTTTGTTATGCATGTTGAGCATGAAGGTCTTCGAGCAGGTGAAGCAACCATTGTAGTATGGTAGAACGTATCTAAGAAAGCCAATCCCTCCATTTGTGTGTAATGTAACATCCCGGTCGAATATTATGAATTTAAATAAAATAAAATAAAAATAATAATTAAACATCATTTATTATACTGTCTTTTCCCAAAATGTGGGAAAATTAAAAACTTTATTACATCGGAAAATAACTCAAATCCAAACTATAAAATTCAAAATACAATAACCAAGTCTGGTAACATAAAAGTTTACAAAATTATTCAAAACCATAAATAATAGAAACTCTAATAAAGCTTTTCCCCAGTCTAGCCCCGCTCTAGCTCTATGCTTCACCAGTATCACCTGCAACATCATCTGCACATTTGTAACGCAATACACGATCATCGCCAAACACAAGCAGATAGGGTTAGCTAATAGTAACATATAATAATTCAAATTTACATAAACAAACACTCATCAAAGGAACTCTATCCTTTGATACAAAGACACATGTCCATGACCATGTTATCCATGATCTATGTCTTTAGATGAATTCCTCAAGATACTCTTGCTGCCACACCTACAAGACACAACTTGTAGAACACGTGCGAGAAACCTGCTACGGACCACACTCCGTAACGCCGGGTGGAGTTTCTAATACGAACATAGTTACAAACGTCCCAAGACTACCAAACTCGTTGGCTACTACCGAGGAGGGCAATCTTTTGGACCCGTCCCACAACTCACACACTCTCACCGGCAAAACTCGCCAATCCAAGCCACAACTCAAGAGATGGCATTCCGAGCCACAACTCAAGGAATGCCACGTGTTTAACCCCTATCTCGAGCCACGACTCAAGGGATACCACAACAAACTCCATCCTTAATGTGATAGTTGGGTCCATGGTCGAGTATTGGTATGGTGTGCTTGGAATAGTAGTTTCAATAGCGTAATGAGACTTAAACTTTTACACGACTTGTGGCTTGTTTCTTTGGATGTGCGTGGTTTATGAGGCTTTGGGTGATACATTAAAGATGGACTTTATTATGGTACCCCTTGAGTTGTGGCTCGGGATAGAGGGTAAACACGTATCATTCCTTGAGTTGTGGCTCGGGATGGCGGATGGACATGAGCATTCCTTGAGTTGTGGCTCATATTGGCGAGTGTTGCTGGTGTGAGTGTGCGAGTTGTGGCTCATACAGATAGGTCCATAAAGATTGCCCTTTTCGGCGTTAGCCGGTGAGTTTGGTAGTCTTGGGACAAATACGAACTATGTTTCGCATTGGAAACTTCACCTAGCGTTACAGAGTCCGTAGTAGGTTTCCCCCACGTGTTCTACAAGTTATGGCTTGTAGGTGTAGGCAAAAAAGGGTATCTTGAAGTTATCATCTAAAGACGTAGAACATGGATAACATGGTGGTGGCTATGTGATATGGAATCAAAGCATAGAGTTCCTTTGATGAGTGTATGAATATATATATATATATATATATATATATATATATATATATATATATATATATTTGAATTGTATATATTTTGATACTGTTAGCTCACCCTATCTGCTTGTGTTTGGCGATGATCGTGTAATGCGTTACACGGGAGAAGATGATGTTGTAGGTGGTGCTGGTGAGGCATAGAGCTGGAGTGGGGATGCTTGGGGATTTGATTTTATTGTTTTCTTGATTTACTTTGAAACTCGAATTTTGATTTCACAGCTTTGGAAATGTAAACACTTGAAGTCAAATTATATTTATTATGAATGATGATTAAGAAGGATTTTAATTTCTCGCGTTTGGTGAAAGACATTTAAATAAATGTGACTATTATTTCTTTTATTTTATATTATTTAAAATTAGTAATATCTTACCGGGATGTTTCACCCGTGGCTTCCTCGAAGGTGGCAAGTTCTCTTTTATTGTCAGGGGAGGAAATAAGATGTTTAAATTGAGCAAAAAGATTAAAATACGAGAATATAAGACTCTATAGGATGTTTGATTGTCTTTGGGGTGTTAGAATAGACATGATAATCTTTTATGTACGACAAAAGCCTTCTAGTTCTAGAAACATGATCCCAAGATGTTTTATTACCACTATTCTCACTTTGAACACTATCATTATGGCTCACGGTTTCATGGTAAGAATTCTTAGTCCCCTCATATGTGGCATTGGGAAAAGACTCAAAACCAGGCAACAAAGGTTCATTTTTACATAGTAAAACATTAAGATCGGGCCTTCTTTTACATAATCTTTCTAAAAGATAGTCATTTTTCAACAAAGGGCGTATGTGTGATATTCACAAGATAAATGGCATATTCTAGAGCATAGCACCAAAACGCAGAGGGAACACATGACCTAAAAAGGAGAGCACAATGTTGATGTTTGTGTTCAACTAACCCATTTTGTTCTGTCATGAGAACTTAAAGTCGATCTGATCTTTTATAGCATCCTCATGGGCTTTCACTAGCGGACTTACTTTGTTGCATCAAACTATCGAGTCCCCATATCACATTCCCCTTTTTTTCTAATGGACTTAATTGTATATTGTGTGAAAAAAGCTTTTTGGATTTTATTTTTTAAGTAATATGTTACATGTTACTTGTGCCTTTTATATATCTCTTGGTTTTATGTGCGAATGATGGTTCTCTTATGTGCGATTATCCTTGTGCTAAAGCATGCGCTAAATCAAAGATGTATGGGCCATAACTGTCATATTCCATAAGATTTAGCTAAAAACTCTCATGAAGAGGATTCTTTAATGCTTCTGTGTATTCGTAAACCAATTTTTGCCTTGTTCTTTTTCGTTGGAGGTAGATATAAACTTTTCGAGAAGGCATTTTGCTCTTGGGTTCAAGCATACACAACCATCATGGTCACTTGGGACACGTAGCAAAAAGCTTTGCATTGAAACAACAACCCTCTTTAGTTGCACAATCATTCGAAAAGCAAAGCTAAGAAGAGAAAAAGATTTGAGAAGAAAATTGGGGTGTAAGAAAAGAGAAAAGTTGAGAGCGTGGCAGAACGCAAACCATGAAAGTGGCTGATACAATACAAGTTTTGACAAAACAACGTGACAAATGATCACTATGGATGGATCCAAAGGAGATAGCAATCCTAAATATCGTGTCATAACAATGGGGTTTCCTATATACTATGAAGGTCTACGGTTGAGCTCAATTTTGTTGCCTAAATTTCTAACGTTCACTTCAAGCTAGATGCTAGAATGTATACTATTAATTAATTTTCTAGTTTGTTTTTATGTATAAACTCTTTGTGGCTTGATATTGGTCGACTACTTGGGCCATATTGGGTTAAATGCTTGATTTGATATCAACTACTACGTTTTTTTTCTATATAAGTGTTCATTTATAGTGCTTTGTTTACTATCTTTAATTTTTTATTTTATTATAAGTGTTTACTATCTTTGAAAGAAAATACTTGCCTAGCCAATGCATGCATATGTTTTTGAATCACATTTGCTTAGATTTTTGAATCACATTCCCATGCCAATTGTTTTTTTGCATATGTAACAATAAAATAAGAAGGAATGAATGAAAAATTAAATAAATTATAAAAAGAAATAATCAAACCAATACATGGCGCTTTCTTGAGAAAACTCAATCTATTGAAGTTTTTTTGAAGAATACATAGACATCGTTTATGTCTCCAAGTGTTGTCTAAAAAAGCACTAATAGAGAGCACTTTCTGTGGAAAGTGTGAAAATACATAAAAAATGCTTGTTATGCCAAGCACTATCTATAAGAAGTCATTAGATTAACATTTTTTTACAAACGCTTTCTATTAATAGATACCACTCCAATAGATAATGCTTTAAAAGCGCTATCTATTAGAAAAAGAATTTATTAAGCATTTTGGCCTAGATTTTCTTTATTTTCATTTAAATGTCGTATATAATATCTTTTTCTGATTTAGCTTTATTATTTTACCTTTACTGGGTTTTCTCTAAAATATCCATTAACTTTTGTCTTATAGTTCCATGCCTTTTAAAGTTACCATAAGTAAGTACTATTTGTTCATATTTCACTTCAGGATATGATTGCATGATTTGATATTCTTGAAGAGTTTATCATATTCTTTTACATTATTCGTATAATGTGCATGTGTGCTTGAACCCATAAACATTTTTGTAAACTTTGTAGTGTTTTTCAATGGAAAGACATATTACACTAGTGCATTTTTGGCTTTCTAACTCGGTCTTTATGCCTCGGTTGTAGAGCAAATGAAGCATATAAGCATGCCTTTTATGCCTCAGTCTTCATAATACCCGAGGCACAAACCCATATTCTTCCTTGGTTCACACAGACCCAAGGCCTAATAACTACTAGAATTTTCAACTTTCCCGCTATTTTTAATTTTTCAATTGGAACAAGAAAGGGTTCTACCTCGGTTGTCCAGGACACGAGACATAAAATTCTTATATGCTTTGGTTTTATTTGAACCTGAGGTAGATAAGTTGGTTTAATGACAAAAATATTATTATTTTTTGCACTAAATGGCCTCGGTTGTGTTTGAACCGAGGTAGAAAGGGATTACATGCCTCGGTTTTATTGTGAGTCGAGGCAAAAAGTGGGTTTATGCCCTGATTTTCATTTTAACCAAGGTAGAAAGGCATTTTATGTATTGGTTTTTAATTCAACGAAGGTGAAAGATTAGGTTAAAAAAAACCCCAAATCAGAAACAATTTGTACTTTGTCTTCTTCTCTATGCCAGCGTTCTTCTTCCATTCTCTACATGAGCGAGACCACCACAACACCCTCCGAGTTGGCTAGCAAGAACACCATCCACATGCTCTTTGTGGCACCAAAGTAGGCCTACAATAATTTCCAACCCAACATCACAATAATTTCACTCTATCTGAATTGCCTCGTTCCCTTACTCAGCACCTTTTCCCATGTCTTGGTGAAGGGTTTGGCTTTGTTTGAAGGGCATTGGAGAAGAGACGACGCTGGTGTTGGTGCATTCTTCGAGGATAGACTTCAAGATGTGGCAATAGAGTTCAAGCTTGTTGAGCTTTTTCTCGAGCTCTCCCATGGAATGCATAAGTCTGGAAGCTTCGAGAAGGGCCTCGTGACGTTTCCTTGTGGTGTGGGGAAGCTTGTGCGAGAGTTGGAAGCCAGAAGAGGGTGGTGGTGCGATGAGGACATGGGGCTCTTACGAGTAAGTTTGGAGACGAGGGAACGGAAAATACCTATTAGGCCTAATTTTATTTTTTTTAATAATTTTTAATGCCTATTAGGCCTCGTTTATTCCATAACTGAGACGGTAAGTCTCAATTTCTTCCTCGGTTGCTTCTAGAACCGAGGCAGTAAGGACTGAATATGCCTAGGTTTACAATCGGGGCAGAAAGGTTACCCTTTTTTATCTCGGGTGGATATGTTTCGGGCCTTAAACGAAGTCAAATGGCGACACTACAACAAAAATGACTTTAAGGAACAGTCAAAAAATTGTGGCTTAAAGCTAAAAAACTATTGCCTAAGGTTTAGACAATGAATTGACAACGAATTTGCAATCGTTGTGTAGATGGTTATGGCCTATACTACAGGCAACGATTTTTTAGTTCAGGCCACAAAATTATAAAACTATTGTCTATTATGCAACAATAAAAAAATTGTTACCTAAGTTATGATAATAGGCAACATTTTTTTAGTCACCTTAACAAAATAGTTTTCTTGTATTGCTTATTCATTTAAGCCACATTTATACAAATGTTGTCAAATGTTCTGGGCAACACATTTGAAGTGTTGAATAAAGTCTAAAGAAAAATAAATGTTTAAATCAAGAGTATAAAGTTGGCACGTGTACTATACCATGAATAGGCAATATTTAAATTTTACTTATACACTTAAGACATCATATTTTATATGATAATTTTATTTTAAATATATTATTGAAAATAAATGTATTCTATTAAAATTGTAGAAATAAAATAAAATACATAAAATTGAAACTATTAAATAAAACACTTCTAATATATAATGTAAATTGTTTGATACATAATGTGTCAAAGTCACCAAGAGGCTAGGCCATTCCTCTCCTCCTTCTCTTTGCTCTTTCTAATTCTAATCGTAAAACAATTGCATATTTTCTTTGGCTTGAGATGGAACCAGCAAATAAGCAGCACTACTTCTATAAGTTTGCTAAATTTCATCCACTTGCTTTCTTGGAACACAAATTGCATCTTTTAGAAAGGTATGAGTTCAGCAATAAAACACATAAACTAGTAGTCGTGTTACTGGCCATATAGAAACACGTAACTATGAACCACATCTGAAACAGAGATGAGGAAGAATTAGAAACATTCAATTCCATTAACAAAGTTTCAATATAGAAGTGTTTATTATGCAAAATACATTGAATATATCTTTACAGTTTTATCCATACTCTTCTTTGATATTTTGGCATGTTGATTCAATTAGACAGCTTATATTCTATGGTATGTATGGACATTCAAATTTACAAATCAGAGAAACAAATATGAAAAGATAAAGATCATGAACATTTCATGGAAATGTAGTTATTGAATGGAATTAAATTTTCTTTAACATTGCACAAGAGTATCAATTTTTGTTCACTTGGGGTTCCTACCATTCTTACTATTTACTAGAATGAAGGTGAATGTTTGTCACTTTTAAGCCATACAGAGGAGAAAGAGAACACTAGATATATTCTAATATTAACTTAAATAACAATAAAATTCTAAGTTATTAGTCTTGAAACCAAACTAATTCTATCAATTCCAAGATTCTCACACAACCTGATATAAAAAAGAGGGTTAAATATGTTTTTGGTCCCTCAAGTTTCACTGAAATTTGAAATTAGTCCCTCTTCGAAACTTTATACCAATTTAGTCCTTCATCCTTAAAAATGCGTGAATTTAGTCTTTTTAACCAAATTTTGTTAAGTTTATCTAACGTTTCAAGTGCATTTATGATAGTATTTGAATTGTTTACATCGTTTGACACATTTTCGTTTCAATATTAACTCAAATATTATCATAAGATGCATTTAAAATGTCAAATAAACTTAACAAAAATTGATAAAAAGGACTAAATTCACGTATTTCTAAAGATGAAGGACTGAATTGGTATAAAGTTTCGAAGAGGGACTAATTCCAAAATTCACTGAAATTTGAGGGACTAAAAACATGTTTAACCTTAAAAAAAATACCTTTGAGAAAAGAGTTTGGTTAACAAAACGTACAACAAATTAAGTAGTAATGCTTACCCAAAATGAACCAAAGTACTACTACCATTCCTGAAACTGAATTAAAAGTAATTAAAACAAACATATACAAATTTGTTAACTTATTGTATATGACACACACATAGTACTACTGAAACATTAGATTGGCACCATGCGCAACTTATGTGGTTGTTTTAGGATAGAAGTTGCAGTTAAAAAAAAATATTTATAACTTTGATATTAATTCTAAATCTGCATTTAACGAATTATGTAGATTAAATTACAAAAAACTTGAAAGACTACTAAGTTGACTACTAAGTTGTAAGCAAGGAACAACTATATTGATAAGCTTCGTATATTCTAGGATTACAAAATCAATCTGGATCAGATGGATGGATAACTCTTCCCACATTTTTCTATGCATAAAAAATGGTACCCCATTCTCTTTAGAAATTAACTATAAGAAAAATAACTTTAAAACTTCACTCAAAATAAAATAAATTAAGTTTTAGAAATATCCAATCCTACTTTTCCTATTCCTACTCTAATTATTTTCTACTTTCCTAAATCACCAATATGTTCTCTAACCTTGTTCTACACGTGAATGAATATCAACAACGAATAATAGCTGGAAGTTCCCAAACTTCTGTTGCAACAACATAACAAAGAAACATATATTATATATTAAGAAACTAAAATTCCTTGAAAGATTTTTATTTTTATAATGAAATAAAAATTAAAGAAATGAGAATAAAATTTTAGTGCAGAAATGAAAATCATATAATCAATCTAGTATCCTACTTTTACCTTTTGCAAATTCTCTTCAACTAACTTAATAACTAATATAATTTAATTGTTTGTTAATTGCATATATATTTGTGATAACTTTCCTATTTCTCCTTCCACAAAATAAAGAAATTGTCACCAGTGCATTTTAGAGCTTTTACATCGCAGTATATGACTCGGTTCTTGCGCACCCGCTGCATATAAACACGCAGTGGCATTTTTGTAGAAGCTCTTGTTGATAAAAGCTAAAGGTAAGAAGACTCATGTCATTATTGACATTGTCACTGGTCAAGCTTCAGGTCGTAATGGAGACCTCTTCAGAAGCTATTTAGGAGTACTGGCACATGACAGAATATCCATCCTTACTACTAGTTTCGATCATATGTTTGAAGTTCAACGGAACATGATATGGCAGGATATAATGGTAAATTATGTCACGTAATTTTTTTAATTTATATTTTCATTATATTGGTAAAGCACTTATTGATGTTCATTTTCTTTATTGCAGACGACATTTGATATTCCAAATGTGGCGACACTTAAACATAGATGTCTGTCAGCAGTCGCCGAAGATTTTCGTGGTTTTAAGACAAAACTGACGTCTAGGTATATCTATGGATCTAAAAAGAATGAAGATCCACGTGAGCTATACACTACAATTGATGAAGACACTTGGCGTCAATTTGTTGAGTCTCGTACATCTGAGGGATGGAAGGTTAGTTTACTTGAATTCAAAAATTTGTTGAAATTGTCTACAAGTTGAACTAATTCATAAAATCAATTATATGTTACAGGAAAAGAGGACAAAAGCCCAAGTAATAAGTAAACAAAATAAAAACCCACACATATTGTCTCGTGGTGGGTATAGAAAGCTTGAAGAAAAGATATTGAAGGAAAAAGAAAAATCTAGGCCCCTACCTTCTGAAGATGATTGTCTTGCGCCTCCTTCACCACCATCTCGTCATCAAAAGTGGAAGTTAGCCCGCCTACGATCATCGGGCACCTACACTTCTGAAA
>Ga0209589_1004355_pt1 | contig 24510 bp, 10 predicted proteins | sample CowpeawhiteBW_FD_187525 | JGI IMG/M metagenome (GOLD analysis project Ga0209589, IMG submission 187525) | Root nodule microbial communities of legume samples collected from California USA - Cow pea white BW (SPAdes) (version 2) | ecosystem: Host-associated > Plants > Roots > Nodule | place: USA...
TATATATATATATATATATATATATACACACACACACACATGCACTAGTGCAAATTTGACTTTTTAACTCGCCTTATAGGCTTTGGTTATAGCGGAATAGAAGCCTATAAGGAGACGGTGGCATTTTTGCAATTTTGTCGAACTTTTTTTCCTCCTAAGAAGCGGTGCAGTAAGTAGTTTCATGCCTCGATTACAAATGAACCGAAGCCTATTAGGCAATCTAGTAACCAAAATTTCAAAAATGCCACCAGCGTCAGATGTTTTAGCCTCGGTTATTATTGGACCGAGGCAGTAAGTACTTTAGGCCTCAGTTATTAATTGAACCAAGGCCATAAAGCCTGTTATAAAATTTCAAAAATGCCACCAGCGTCAGATGTTTTGGCCTCGGTTATTATTGGACTGAGGCAGTACGTACTTTAGGCCTCAGTTATTAATTGAACCGAGGCCATAAAGCCTGTTATAATTTTCAATTCACGAACCCTTTCCACTATTCATCATCTCTCACAGTTCTCTCTGTGCGAACCCTTTGCACTCTCTACCACCACCACTGTCTAGTTCCATCGCGCGTCGCCGCCTCCGTCGTGCCATCCACTGTCGCCGATTGCATTGGCGCCTCTCGTTGTCGGTGAGTTTGAAAAATGGGTTTCCTTTTGCGTTTTTTTATTTTGCGTTTTGGTTTGTTTGTGTTGCTTTGGGGTTCACAGATTTAGGGTTCAAAACACACCATTGCACTGTCACAAAGAGACACTGCAAGAGAAGAAGTGCCATTACCATCGTGAGCTCTCTCGCATTCACACAACACCATCAGTGGTTGCGCAAACCAGATCAGCGATAGCGAAACCTACAAATCAAAAAACTAGATCTGCAAATATTGTCGCGATCCCTGTAGATCCACAAACCACCACTGACAACTGCTGTTGTGCATGAGGCACGAGCCCCGCCACGAACGCGCTACCACGACGAGAACGCCTCCACTGCGGACGCTACCACGACCATCGTTGCTTCAAGAGCTCCATATGTGTCGTCGCGAGCTTTTAATTAATTAATTTTTTTTTGACACAATGGCTTCGGTTCACATTAGAATTGAGGCAGAAGAGTAAATTTATGGCTTCGGTTCACATCCAAGGCCAAAAACTATTCTTTTTGGCCTCACCCTAATATGTCTAAGTTCTGGAACCGGAACAGAATATCAAAAATAACCGGGACCAAAAGCCCTTACTGTACGTACTAGTGACGTAAATTACTGGAATCATCCCTAATCAATTTTAATAAAATTACTTTTATTACAAATCTAAAAATTTATATTTTAAAAAATAATTATACATTATAATTATCATAATTGTGTTTGTATCTATTGTTGTTGACATCATCATTGCAACCCATCAATATGATTATTGATACTCATTTCAATAACTAATGTATTACTTTTGCTGTTGTTATTACTGTGTAATTCATATATTGCTATAATATAGTAAATAATTTAATCGTGCATAAAAAAATGATATATTATTTTTTGGATATTGATATTTCTTATAAATATACTGTGCAATAAGGATAGTAAATTTACAACACGAAGTGTAGTTTTTTTTAAACTAACAGAATAAATAGATTTTAAAATAGTCAGTTATGTGAGTAAGTCATACTTCCAAAAGTTTTCATACAATGACTTTAACTTTTTTTCAACATTCAGTTGTTCATTTTTTTTATTAAAGTCATACCTGCAAATATAGCTTCAACTTTTCTTTAATAATCGTACTTTGAATGGGAAAAAAATGTACAAAATATAACAAATTAAATAAAAAAAACAGAAATAGTACAAGTAAACACAACTTTAATAAAAAAAAATTAAAAGTCGTGCACAACTTTAACATAGTTGAAAATAAGAGAGTTTAAAGTTATATCCAAGAGTATAACTTTTTCATTGTAATCTCCCCATCATTATTTCAAATCTACATACAATAACGTAAAAGAAAATTACATTTGTGTGGTAATTAACTTCTTGAAATTTGACAAATTGTTGTCAGACTTAGCTATTAGAGGTTGTAATTAAGGTTCCTCCTGTTGAATTTTCTACAGCACGTGCTGAACCTAATTTCAGGCTATTAAAATTAACTGCATGTATTAAAATATAAAATGAAATTTAACTCGTAAAGTTTTATACCATTCGAGCATAACGTGACTGTTGTGTGTTCTCTATCAGCATGGTGGAAAGCTCTACGAGCAATAATGGATCGAGAAATCCTCGTCATATCCTGAACATCATTATGAAAATAACAAAAGTAAGGAAACACCCTTTACTTTAAAACCTTATTGAAACAACACCTTAATCAAAGTAATTATGAAGGGCTAACTAAGTCGGTGGAAAAGAGGATCAAACCAAATGGAAAACAGACACCTGGAACACCAGAAAGAGGATATCATGTTCATATACATGCATGGAAATTATATTAATTAAGATTGGAAGGCAAATTAATTATATCAATTCAACAGTTATATCATAAGTACTTAAATGCCCAGGTAAGAATTTGGTTTTCCAAACATCTATCGTGAAACACAGGGTCAAACGTTGGGTAAATTCGGGATTGATGTGACCAGAACTTGAATGTCAATGTCGCGTACAAGGTCTTAAATAAATGAGTCATGATGCTACTTGTACCAGTCTAGATAGTAACAACTCAAGACTAGGTTTGGTCAAATAATTTTGATGACTGAATATAACATGAGTTTTCAGAGTCGTACACCTTCACAGCATAGGCTCGTTGAAACCAAGGTAATAGGTGTTGCGTGTGAGAATCATTCTGTGGAATTGGTGATTAAAGTTTCGAAGTCGTTGATTACAAGTCAATACAGACACAGAAGGGACAATGTTTTCACTATGTGAAAGATACATGCACCTCTGAAATTGTTTATAAGGAGGTAGTACCCATATGTTTCTTCACGCCAATTTCATAGCACACACACAACACTCTTGTCGAAGTTAGAAAAATGGTGGAGATTCAAAGGCACCGTTTGGTTCTGATACCACCACCATTTCAAGGCCACTTAACTCCGATGCTTCAGCTAGCCACCATCCTTCATTCAAAAGGGTTTTCCATAACTGTGGCACATGCCCATTTCAATTCCCCCGATCCTTCTAACCACCCTAACTTTTGTTTTCTTCCCTTGTTCTATGGTTTATCTGATACTCACATCTCCTCCAAGAATGTTGTAGATATTACTGCAACCTTAAATAAAAACTGCGTGTCTCCAATCAAAGAGGTACTGGTTGATCAGATTGAGAAAGCAAAGATAAACCATGAAAAGATTGCTTGCGTCATCTACGATGGATTAATGTATTCCATTGATTCTGTGGCCAGAGAACTGAAACTACCCAACATAGTCCTCAGAACCACCAGTGCTACTAATTTTCTCACTTATCATGCATTTGTTCAGAGACAAACCAGTGGCTGCCTTCCCTTGCAAGGTATTCATTATCATAAACTCCTATCACTTAGCCAAATGATATGTATAATTGAGCTAACGTGGAAAATAATTGAACTGATTTGAAGTTAAAAGTAGTATTCTACATAAGCATAGATAGAAAGTAATTGGTTTAGAGTGCGGTAAGTAAGACCAGTAAAAGTTTAACTCTACATAGAAAAATCTAAAATTTGACTTTTCTCCAAATGATGATGATTCCAAAATTTAAAGAACCAATGAAAAGAAACTCTTGTCCCTTAATTTGTCGATCATCACCATGGTTTCAACGTTGCATGCAGATTCTATGTCGTTGGACTTGGTGCCAGAACTAGAACCACTCCGATTCAAAGACCTACCAATGTTCAATTCGTGTGATATGCAGAAACAGATAGCTAAAACAATGGAAGTGACACCTTCTTTGGGTGTTATCTGCAACACAGTGAATTGCCTGGAAGAGGAGTCGTTGTACAGGCTACACCATGTGTACAAAGTGAGTCTGTTCCCCATAGGCCCTTTACACATGATTGCAGAAGAAGATTCTTCCAGTAGTAGCTTTGTGGAAGAAGATTACAGCTGCATAGGGTGGCTGAAAAAGCAAGCAAGAGAATCGGTGTTGTACGTGAGTTTGGGAAGCATAGCAAGCTGGGAAGAGAAAGAGCTGAGAGAAGTAGCTTGTGGGTTAGCAAATAGCAAACAGAAGTTCCTTTGGGTTATTAGACCAGGGACAATCAGTGATGTTTCAGAATGGGTAGAATCACTGTGTAAAGATGTTAGAGTGGCCATAGCAGAAAGGGGTTGCATTGTGAAATGGGCACCTCAGGGTGAGGTTTTGGCAGACGAAGCTGTGGGAGGGTTTTGGAGCCATTGTGGTTGGAACTCTACGTTGGAGAGTTTGTGTGAAGGAGTGCCAATGATGTGCCAACCTCATTTTGGGGATCAGAGGGTGAATGCGAGGTTGTTGAGCCATGTATGGAAGGTAGGTTTAGAGTGGTCGAATGTGATGGAAAGGGATGAAATAGAAGTGGCTGTGAGAAGATTGATGGTGAATTCTGAAGGAAAGGAGATGAGGCAGAAAGCATTGAAACTGAAGAATCAAATTAAGGTAGCTGTCAAAGGTGGTTCTTCCTATGATGCCTTGAATAGGTTGGTGAAGAGTATCTTATCTGTGAATGTAAAATAATCACCTTGAGTTGCAGAGTAGAAGAAGCTGTAAAAACTGATGAAGTAGTAATAAAGAGTGAAAAAGTTTGAGTTGGTTCTGTGATGATGGAGATGTTGGGGATAAATAGCTACGTACGTCCAACATCTATTTCATCATGTTTTGTGTGGATAAAGTCCTGTTTATTATTTTATTATTTCTTGTGTAATTAATATGAGAAGGTTCTTATAAATTCAAATTAAGATTTGTTGTCATACTAGAGATTACAGTAATTAATGTCAACCAATCTTTTCATTTCAATTGTTTTTTATCAGAAAATTCTTAAAAATGCATTTTAATTGTTTTTTTTTTTTACATGAGACTAATATTATAGATAGTTAACAAGTTAATTATTGTATTTTAATTAAGAAACAAACTATGAACTCTTCTTTTGATTCTATATAAAATGATGAACTTGACCAAGGTATAACTGAATGAAAGAATAAATGAGTTTTTAAGTCATTCACTACCCTTTAACTTGTTAGACATGATGATAAAAAGTGTGGCTAGAAAAAAAAATAGTAAATCAATTTTATTAATTTATTAGCGGCATAATATCGGATCTATGAGTTGTCGTATAACCTATTAATGTTATAGATATTTTTTTCAAATAATATTTTTGTTATTTAATAATTAGATCGAAGAATTTAATTTATCAGATAGATTATTTTTAAAGTGAAACATTATATTCATTCATAATATAAAGCAAAGTTTGTTCCGCTCAGAATAGAATAGAATAGATATAGCGAGACAGATGAATTTGATTTGTTACGATGAATTAAATACATTGCAGTGTTGAAGTTGTAAGAGTTTGACTTGGTCAGATCAGTGTGTTGTTGATAAGAAGGAGAAAAAACAAACTTGCTGTTTCATTTTAGTGATAGCATAAAGCGAACAACAAGAGATATGAGTATGGTTTTTTTGCTGGTAAAAGGTTACCAAGTTTGAAGGCAGAAATTTTTAACATTTAAAGCTGGCATAGGGTAATCTTTTTATACTGTTTTCACAATCTTATCCTTCAGTCTTGTATATTTTAAGAAGGGTTAAATATTTTACGGTTCTTTTAAATAAAAATTAAAATAAGTTGTTTTTAGAAATTTTGATTCAATTTATTTTTTTAATTTTAAAAATGCATAATTTTTTTTTTTTAATCAGATGTTGTTGACATTTCATATACTTTTCTCACATAATATTAACATATTCATAAAAAAAATATTTTAATTGAGATTTGGACTTGTTATTAAATTTTCTTTAAGAATTAAATATATTTTTTAATTTTTAAACTTTGACATAAATTAAAATTTATTCATGTTTTAAATTTTGATATAATTTGATTTTTAAATTTTAAAAAATAATAAATATAATTCTCTTAAAACAATTATCGTAAATATTTCTTTTTGTATGTTAAACAGAGGTTAGAATGTTGTTTGAGATTTGAGGAATGTATAACATTTGAAATGCTTCGGTTTAAATATCAGTCGAAAAGTTATTTAATATTTAAAAAAAAAACTATCTTACGTATTATTTTTTAAATTTGAGTATCAAGATATATATGAAAACTTAAAATAATGATAGATTATAATTTCACATTTAAATTTATAAACCACGAAGATATTTAACCTTTTATTTAGTTTTCAACATGAAAAGATGGTCGAAGACCACCTAACACAACTCAAAATTTGCATGGTGTAAGTGAAAAGCACTACCACAAACAATGCAATCTTAGGAGTCCCTTTCTTCTTCGCGCCTAACTACATCTTTGTGACGCTATTATTGGAGTTAGGAGTCGTAAGAATGAAGCAACACTGATTTCATTGGTGCAACCGAGCCAAATCAAATCTTGGATATCAATTAACATTAAATTTGGATTAGATTTGTCTACCATTTGTCCCTATCAAATACTAACACTTACTCCTTTTCAATTCATTCATTAATGCATCATAATCAAACCCAAATATATAATACTCCTTCCGATTCATATATAACAAATATTTGAGATATAAAGAATTAGATGACTTTTCAAAAGTGATCAATATAAAAAAGAAAAGTAAACCAATTTAATTGTTTATGAAAAAAATAAACCCTTGCATATCAATAACAAATGATCATAAATTCATTGAAAAATTAATTATAAATTTCCTCTTCAACAAATAAAATTATTCCATCATTCATTTTAGAAGGGGGTTCTCCATGCACCAAACCTTCTCCTGTACTCTCAATAATTACCCTTTTGACTCTTTGTTTTCTTCACCTCCAAACCAATTGCCTCCTTCTCCTCCAACTTCTCTTTCTCCATCCTCTCCTCTTCCTCCTGCCCCTCCGGCGAAGGTCTCACCTTCCTCATCGCCTCCTCCACCCACTTTCCCGCCCTCTCCATGGGCCTCCCCCAACTCAACCTCCTTCGTCACACTACCTTCGACCCTCCCTCAGTGACATCAACGACAATCACATTTTTAATGTTAATTTTGTTTAGAAACAGATTTCGGAATCTGTTTCATATTTTTCTGAAACAGATTTCGATATCCGTTTCACAAATTTTAATACTTTTTTTTTGTGAAACGGATTTCAGAATCCGTTTCAGAAAAGTATGAAACGGATTCCGAAATCTATTTCACAAATTTTAATGTTTTTGTTGTGAAACGAATTTCAGAATTCGTTTCATACATTTCTGAAACGGATTCTGAAATCCGTTTCACAAATTTTAATTTTTTTTTGAATCCGTTTCATACATTTCTGAAACGAATTTCAAAATCCGTTTCACAAATTTTAATTTTTCTTTGTGAAACGGATTTCAGAATCCGTTTCATACTTTTCTAAAACAGATTCCAAAATCTATTTCACAAAAAAACATGAAAATTTATGAAACAGATATCGAAATTCGTTTCATACTTTTTGATTAGGGTAATTATCGGAGATAGAGAAGGTTTAGGAGTGAGAGAAGCCCCTTTTAGAAAAGGGAAATCCTCTCAAGGGGACGTTGGTATGTTTTTTTTTTCTCTTTCTAAAAGACCAGAAAACTTTTTTTGAAAACGGAAATAACTAAAAGTGAGGTCTAAATTTGTAATGTTAGGAAAGTTGTAAATTAATGTTTTTCCTTTTATTAGAGTCAACTACAAGCATTTATGCGAATTTTCTTCTACAAGTACAGAGAAGAAACACAAAACCAATTGATACACATCAACCTAGAATCTTCTCTCCAATTGCCTTTTCACGCAGGCTTATCCTAAAGTCTACACGTTCATCAATGCCGTCTTGTTATGCAATACGGTATCGCATCATTATCAATATCAGTATCATACTCCCTCATTTGGAGACAATACAGGAAACACGATTTTGAGTGAACAAGACCCAAGACCCAAGTGCATTTTTCTATCAGGACAATATAAAAAAATAAAATCACGAAAAATGAGAAATTATTGTTAGTACATTGGGATTCACCGTCCAAAAAGTTTATCAGAATAAAAATAACTAAAATTCTGATGAACGTAATCAACAAACCATTTGGGTATGCTAATACCACTGGAGGCTTATGATTGTTGCTTCCAGCAGGTTAATTTAAATTAGCCATTTAAGGACGCTGAAAAAAACTATGTCAGTTTCATAAACTTTGTTTGCAATGTTAAGCATGTACTAAACATAGAGCATCCATTTCCAAACTTTCCAAACATGCGCATACATATATATATATATATATATATATATATATATATATATATATATATATATATATATATATATATATATATATATATATAATATTTACATTGGTTTAACTTAACAGAGCAGGGTATCGCACACGTTTTACAAAACAGAGTTGTATCCGACACATACACCCACACGATATGGTTAAAGACAACGAGAAAAACAACGTTTGGACTTTTACAGTGAACAAATTGAAGAGACAGACAGAGTTTGCTCACTGAGGTTGTCTTGTGAAGGGTTCAGTCGGTGCCGTCGATTTCAACGACCCTGATGTTCCTACTAGACGGTGGGGGAAGCGGTTGGTGAACCTTGGGAACGGTTACAACCAGAACCCCGTGACGCATGTTGGCTTTGAGTTGTTCGAGGTTCGCGTTGTCGGGGATCTTGAACCTGGTCGTGAAGTTCCCACTCTCCACGCTCACTTGGAGCACCCTCTCGTCTTGGAGCTCCACCAGCACGTCTTCGTTGGTGAAGCCGGGAAGCGCCACCTCCCACAGGTGTGCTCTGGGTGTCTCCCTCCAGTCCACACGCGTCTTCACCGACGACCCGGATCCGAATTCGAAACCGGGGAAGAAGTTGGAGATGGATGGAGGGAGAGGAAAATCGAGGAACGGATCCCACTGAGCCAAGAGATTGAAGGCGTTTCCCTCGTCCTGGTTCATCGGAACAATCGACATCTTCCACCACTCTCTCTGCTCAAACCACACTCTTCTAGAACCTGCTTCTAATTAACACCTTTAACCTTTCTCTACCTTCTCCAACCTCGCACACTGTACAAATCCTTTCTCCTTTTTTTTATTCAAAGAGATAACTATAACGTTATTGGGCCGGGCTGACTAAAGCAATTGGGCCAACCAAATAATTAAACTTCATAGCTTTAGTATGTCATTCAATAAAATTTACCTATTAAAGTTAAATATATGAAGAGTCTAATATTGCATATTTAAAAAAAATAAAAAAAATGAAAAATAAAAAACTATCTTTTTTTGCTTTGTGGATAAAAAAATGTTGCCGACATATTATTGGGGTGAGCACTTGTTTTGTCATATGTGACGGAAGGATTTGAAAGTAAATGATAGTAGCTGTTACGATCCTTGTTGTTATTATAAACTATGGTTCGGATCAGTGCGTGTCAACATGTTTCTTTTCTTTTGTCTGGAGAATGTCGTTGTGTGTTCAGTTAAGTGTTTTCTTCTTTGAGTATACTAACGTTTTACGTGTTTTGCATGTGTTGAAGAACTTGTAAATTGGTCGGTCATTGTATTATATATATGAAAACATTCTTATTTCTTTAAAATAACATTGTTAATACTGTCAAATGTGTGCATCGCGTCCACGACATACATTAACAATTCAATAGTTTATTTAAGCATAGAACACATAGCAATTAAAGTTTAAAAGTTTGGTCACTACGTGATCGAACAGCATTGAAACGCAATGGCGACTACAACTGCTATCACAATTTAAAACCTTATTATAATAATATTGGCTTGAGATTATAGTAAGAAGATCAATATTAAGTTATCCACAAAAAATTCTCATAAAAAAATGGGTATAAAGTTATACTCAAAACATTGTCAAGAACACGTATTTTACTCCTATTACATCATTTAATGAGAGAATAAATTAAATATTTTAATAAAAATATTGTATTAATTATTTTTGAATCAAATATGTTTTTGATTTTTTAACTTTGCACGAAGATTGAAAGTAGTAACTCTCTAAAATTTTGGTCCAATTTAGTTATTTAACCTTAAAAATGCACGGATTTAGTCTTTTTAATCCAATTTTATTTAGTTTATTTGACTTTTCAAACACGTTTTATGATAGTTTCTTAATTAATATGAAAACAAAATTATCAAACAGTATAAACAACTCAAATACTATCATAAAATACGTTTGAAATGTCAAATAAACTTAACAAATTTTGCTTAAAATAATTAAACTCTGACATATCTAAAGTTGATAAACTAAATTAGACAAAATTTTTAAAAAATGAATAATTTCAATTTTTACCAGAAATTAAAGGATAAAAATATATTTAACACATCATTCTTTTACATATGCACAACTTGCATAAATATTCCTAGTTATATTTTTTAATAATAAAACAGAATTAAGTTTATCATAATATCAGGTTTAACTGTTTTTAAGAAATCATTATTCCCAGATATCAAATATTTCAAGATTTTAGTTCAATACTAGACTTCTTCAAATTAAACATTAACCAATTCTAATAATCAATGATATAAAAATTGATGTTAGATCACACACGTGTAGAGTCTGAACACGTGTATTACATTTCGTTTTTAAGAAGACAATTTTAGAAATTGGATAAAGAAAAACGTTTTGGCTTACGTGATCAAAATCCTACTGTTGTGAAATGGAACAAATAGTAAATAATCTCTTTTTTTTTCGGAAATATGGTGATAATATATTGTTTATTTTAATTTAGATTAAATGAGTCTAAATTATTATTAGTGTTGGAAATCGAGTTTAAATTTCACATTAAATAAAAATAATAAAATTGAATATCATGTAAGAACGAAGACTCATAAATCCATTATCTTACTGTTTTGAGTTGGGTGTGATGATAATCTCTTATATTGATTGGACTCATATTTGACTGGTATTGTATCTCCCTTATTTTATTCATGTTTCTTACGAAATTATTATTAAAAAGACTCTTTCCCTATATATCTTCAGGATGATTATTTTTCATTATTTAAGAATGACAATAAATAATGTGAATTGATGAGTTTTTTCAAACTATTAAGTTTAAAAATCAAATTTACTATTAGATAAACTTAAATATGTGAGTAGTTGCATATAATAATAAGATGTTATATTAATTATGTTAGGGGATTGCAAAGGTTAAGAGTGATTTTAGTAATGATTATGACATGTAAGTTCATTAGTTATGATTTGGTAGTAGTTGTATTCAATGTTTGTAGTTGAAGGGTCGTGAAAAAAAAGGATCTAGGCTTAAATATACATTTGGTCCCTATTTTTGTCAAAATTATTCAATTTGGTCCATATTTTCGTTGTTTGGTCAATTTGGTCCTCATTTTTGTAAAATTGCATTCAATCGAGTCCTTTTGACAAACAATGTTAAAATTGTTAGCGGCACAGTGACACAGTGAAACTGTTTGAATTACGTGTCAAATTTTTTAATATATGATGACACACGTTGACATAGTGTTTCGTTAGTTATATTTTAGGAAAATAAAAGAAAATAAATCACGTAAAAAGATAAAACATAGTTAAGTAAAAAAAATTAAAAAGTTTGAATTGAGGGTTTACTGCAGTGAGAGTTATCCTTGAGTGAAAAACTGAAATTGGGCATTCGAGTGGTCGAGAGATAGGGAAAAATTAGGGTTGGTGAGAAAGGAAAAAATTAAGGTTCTTAGGTGGTGGAGGTTCTTATTCATCAATTAAGATTTGCGAAGAGAGGAAATTGAGCTTAGAGAATAATTTGTAATTGAAGATTGGAGATTACGCTTTGAGATTGCGCTTGGAGGTTGTCATTCTATAACTAGTTTATGTATTATTCAAAACAAGTAATATTAAAGAGTATTCATCAAGAAAGACTTGTTGTTAACATTTATACTCTCTATATGAGTTCATAAATGAAAATATGTTTCTTTATTACGGGAATAGAGTGAATAAGCATGTTCTTAATCGGACAAAAACATTTATTCTTTATTTTATCATCATTATTCTCTTATTATTATGAAAGATAAATTAGAATTTGTATTCACTTATATTATGAAATTATTTTATGATATGAAAGTTTTTTCAAAGATGAGGGGTTTACATTTGAACTGTCTTGGTGTTGCAAGCATACATATGCATGGTTTGTACATCACATGCCTTTCTTGATTTATACTTTGGTATGAAAAGCTACCGGTGTTTTTACCATTTGTATTAATTTGCATTAATAACATGGCATGTCCTATGTCCTTCCCTTTCAATGACAAAGACTCAAATTTCACCACACTCGCGTCAAACCAAGACATCATTGGTATTACACATGCCTCTGTACTTTTTTCTCCACACTCTCATTTACCTCACTATCAATTCCTGCATCCACACCTTTCACAAAACTTCCCACCTTTTCATAGTTTTTACTCATAAATCCTATGTCCATCAAATCAAACTATTCTTGTGTAAACCTGTTACATCTCTGGATTTTACACAGCTTTATATATCAAACTTTACATTTTCATTTATACCGATTGTCACCTTATACATTTATGTATCCACAACTCCAACTTATAATCATTACTTTTAAAGCAATTTTATGAAAAAAAATCTATCTACTCGATCATATTTATACGAATAAATAACATGAGCTGTTTTTATGATGTGAACACGTGGGTTTGGATCTGTGAAAAAAACAACAGAGATTCCTTTTTCCTAGACTAATCCGAAAGGTGCAGGATTTTGTTCAGAGGCATGTTGGAGATTTCTGTGGCAAATCCGAGAGGTGAAATCTTGGGAAGTTTTATTAAAAACTGTGAATGATGCAGAGGGTTGCTTGCAAGGTAGTTTTGTTTATTGTGTGAATGATGCGTGGGAGTGAGAGGTGGAAAGTGATGAAGAAAAGAGGTTTTGATGGAAGATTTTTTGCTTAACCATGTAGGGGTGTGTCTCCCCAAAGAGGTGCATTATTAGTGGAGGTGTTAAAAGAAAAATAAGGGACCATTGGTGTCAAATGTTCCACCACTTATCAACAATTATGAGAAATGTTATAGCTGGATCAGGATGTCCTGTCCAGATAAAAATAAAGCACAATGCCGTTTCTCCACCAATTAATAATGCTCACTAATTATTATTTTAATTACCATATAAATAAATATCTATTATTAAATACCTCTTTGTTTAATTCCTGTAAATATATATACTTTTGTAATTGATGATCTTATTTTACATATTTGATAGGTTATATTTCTATGCCAGGGGTCATGATTATAATCATTGAGAGATTATGGTTTATATATATATATATATATATATATATATATATATATATATATATATATATATATATATATATGACATTAGTATTATCATATAAGACATTCGACACAATTTTTATCCCAAAATATTAAGACAATAGTGTTATTGATCTTTATTCTTATATAGTGTTTAACTTTGTCTACTATATTTAATGTAATATTTTTAACTCACACTTTGATTATTTCTAACAATGTTTGAGAAGAAATATCATACATCGCACACAACATTTATCAAACACTGATCTGAATTCACATAAAACAATTAATATAAAATCTTAAAACAATAAATTTATAAATATTTTTTTATATAGTATTTATTTTTTTCATTTATATATTTTCAATGAATACCAAAGTTAGAATCTCACACGTGATTCTCATCAATGATAAACTGAAAAAAAAAAATTGTGCATGAAAGTGACATAATGACTAGTTTTAACTGAATCATGTCTTAATTAACTATCATAATCCATTGAGAATCAGCAACCAAAGCCAACAAAAGAAAACTACGGCCACTTCTGTCTCATTGGAGACACAACACTTTCGTTTGCTTTCACAATTTATAAATTATTAGTGGAAATATGGTTTTTTTTTCAAAATAAAATAAAACTCACGAGCTAGAAAAAGTTAAACAGAATATGAGATCAAACAGTGTAATACGTAAAAGAAAATTTTAGACTTCTTCTTTTATTTAGTCTATAAAAACGGAATTGATGTTAAATAAAACTTTATAAACTAAAACGTAGTATTTGAAATTGAAAACATTTAAAATGAGTTTATTTATGATAGTCAAGTGATTAAGGTAGTTCAAGAAATTCTTTTAACTTGATTTGCAATGCAGTGTTTTACCTCTGCATAAATGATTATATAGTTTATTTCAGTTGAACTGCTTTCGAGATAAAATTAGTTTTATTTAAATTTAATTTAACCATTTTTCGGACCTTAATTACTTAGTAATAAATAGCTAGAGATAAAGAAAAAGATATTTTATAACCTGGGTCAAATCAAAGTGGTTCTGTCTTCGGAGTTTGGTGGTACATCAACGATGTCTTGAAAAACAAAATGTTCTCGTGTATAATATATATATATATATATATATATATATATATATATATATATATATATATATATTAAATAAACATAATACATTATTAATAAATTCAATATATTTCGAATATTAATTTCATTGAACAGGATAACAATGAGATGTTCGATAATAGTGTGAAATTGTCTAATATAAATAATACTGTATATAATAAATAAATAATAATAACAATAAAAATTAAACATTTTATAATAAGTACACATCTATCTCATAAATTAATTTTATACAATTAAATTAGATTTAAAATTATTCTTAAAATAATATTATAATCATGTCTGTTCTATAAATTTGATATTTGTTAACTTTATTATTTCATATAATCGTATTTTTTATTAAACTACCCGTTAATATTTAATTTAATAATAATAATTCACTTCTTAACAATAATGATATTATTATTTTGATATCTACGAAAAGAAATCTTCACACTTCAAGATTTAGGAATCGAAAGAGATAATGTATATCGTTTTCTCTTTGTTTAATTATATGTTTATTAAGAGATAAGTAACTCTAAAACGAATATTATACTATATATTGTGATTGATTTTAATAATATTATTTTTAAAAACTTAAATTTAAAATATTAATATTCTCATAAAAAATAGTTAAAGTCACTATTATATTTTAATCTTTTATGTAAATGATTTGTTTATTTTACACTCAAAATTGTTTAAAAATAAATATTTAAATTATTTTTTCTAATTACCTATCCGGTTATTCAAAGGATATTTGTAGAACAATTCCACGATTTTTTTATACACGTGAGTATTAATATCTGCAAATGTTTCTATATTTTATTTTATTTTTTAATTTTAAATTAAATTATTTTTTTAAAAACAAATTTAAATAAGATGCACTACAATATAAAAATTAAAAAAAAATCAATATTTTATAAAATAATTTCAATTTCATACTCTAGATAAAAGATAAAATATATAAAATAAAATTTTAAACGATTATTTCATAATACTTTTATTTTGGTTATTTAAATTTAAAAAAAAGCCTTAAATATTCATTAACAATAATAGATATCCACGCATTAAATATCATGATAATGTACATACTTCATCATAAAAATACTTATATTCATTATACTTTAGTATATATATTTTATATCTACACATATTTTAACTTTATATATCATATTTGTCATCTACACATGAGTGAGGTGACTTAACAAATTGGGGAGGGAGATACTCAAGTTATTAATTAAAAAATTATTAATATGTGTAATCAAAATTTAAATATGAATTTGCCATTTATGATAGTTTTTAATTTAACGATGTTGTAACGTTTAAAAAATGTGCATCGATAGATCATCTAGTAGGTAATTGCCATTATTAATTATAGCTTTACAAAATTCATTGATATTTAGATTGAATATTAACTTGTTTGGACTCTTTTATTGAAAACAGAGATGTTTTAATTAGGGATGTTTAATTAACCAAATGCTATAATTATAAAGACCACACTAAAAGCATAATATAAATTGATAAGAAATATAACGTCACTAATCAAATTAATGAAACTTCTCAATCCTTGTGACACTACTGTATATAAAGACAGGGGAACGTTGAAAGTGACTACATAATTATTAGGGCAACAATAAATGTACCTAAGTATCTGTAATAAGATATAATGGGTTATGCAACTAATGTTTTTACTTTGATGGTGACCCTTACATTCTCATTTTTATCTATAAGACATTAATATTGTGATAATACTTATACTTAATTTTACATTCCCTTTCAAAATTTTGATATATCCTTTTCCATGTTTTTTCAAATAAAATATATAAAATATAAAAAATTCCATATCGTTTATATTCATCAAGAGAAAAAAATAAAATCTACATTACGTCAAATTTTGAATTTTATAAATAAAAATATAATAAACCAGATTATAGTAAAAGTGATCAATTAAATATCTATCTTGAAAAAGTTGTCATGGTAAAAGAATAATAAAAATACCAGTAGTTAATAATGGTTAAATCCTTTACAACGTAAGAGGGAGTTTAGAATAAAATCCATTATTAACATATGTGTTAATTTCATTAAAAATAAATAAAATATAACTGTATTTCTATTGTTTTTAATAAAGTTAGTTGGTAACTTTGCATCCTTTAAAAGTAATTAGACGTAAATTGATAAAACTGTTAATAATAAAAAAGTTATTATTTTTTATTTTAAGAATTAAATATTAGACATCCAAGTTTAAGACTTTATTGGTTAGAATCAGTTAGTTTAAGAAAATGATTGTTAAAACACAAACAATGTATGCTTGTAGTGATACATAAGTTTTAAATTTTGGTGATGTCCTTTAAATGTGAAACAACTACGATGGTCCATATAAATGTTACTTTATAAATAAATTATTTATAAAGTAACATTAATTTAAGATCAGTAACCGGTTTAACTAAATTGTAAAATCAACTTTAAATTTTTATAAAAAAATTCAAAATCTGATAAAAAAAAGTTACACAAAAAAAGAAGTGTATAGTAAATCATTAAATCAACGAAAATGGTTGATATAGTATCATTTAATTTTTTAATAAAATAAAATAAACTTAAAATATTTTTATTTTCTAAATATAATCATGTTATTGATAACATCAATGTCTATCACTAAATTTTTACTTAAATATTAGGTTTAATATAGGTCTCTTATACATTTTTTCTAATATAAATAAATTATAAATAATTTAATTATTTTCATTAAAAATCTCTTGGATAATAAAAGAATCATCACTCATATAAATAATAATAAATATTTTCCTTTATATCAAACAATTTTATTATTCAATAAATTTGAATTAAAAAAATTACTTACCATCTTTCATAAATTATCATAAATTATAATGTTGTTTAATATTTATTACAAAAATAAAACTCATACCGTAAATTAATATTATTTTTGTCATTCAATTGATATTGAAACTAAAACAGGACCAAGTTTCTAAGGCATAGTTAAAGAGTGAATTTGCTTGATATATTTTTGAAAAAACTATTTATTGTACTTTTTAACTGTTTGTTTAATTTATAATATAATTAACAATAACTTATTTTATAAGTTATTTGGAGAAGTTTACCAGAGTAAATTTGGGTAAAATTGTTTTCAAAAGTACATAGGAATATATCAAATAAAAAGTATTGATTATAGTGATTATTCATGTTTTATAAGAATGACTTATATTTTATTATTTTAATTTAACATGAAACCCATCTTGTAGAAGAGTTTTTTTTTTTTTATATGTATGGTTGTGTTGTGTCTGCATCCAAAAGGAAGAAACCTTAAAAAGTAAAAATGTTAGAGACTAATAATAATGAAAATAATAATTGAAAAGGGTAAAAGCAAGGAAGTGCAAAGGTGTGTGAGAAGAAAGGAGGAATGATGAAGAGAAGAGGTGACTGATATCATTGATTCACTGCAGCAGCAGGAGCAGCACCACCGCAGCAAACACTCACCAAAGAAAAAATAAAACCTTTGGATCCCAAAAAACCCATTTTTTTTCCCACCCAACTTTCTCTCTTCCCAAACACCGCTTTCTCCTTTCTTTTATCCCTTCCATGCCACACTCCTCTTAAATTCCCCTTTTTTAATTTTATCTTTCTTCTCTCCAACCCCTTCTTCTTCTTCTCTTCTTCTTCTTCTTCTTCCATTAAACTGACACATCAAGAGTTGTAAGAGTTGTTGCTGTTGCTGTTGTTCTTACTCTCTCTCTTGCTCTCACTGTTGCTGTGATTGCACTCTCTCCGATGGGAGCTCGTTGCTCTAAATTCTCTCTCTGCTGGTGGCCTTCCCATGTCAAATCAAACCTCCATGATTTATCTGATAATGGTGACTTTGCTTTTCCACTTCACTGGGGACACACAAACAAAACCAAGGAGGTATTTTTAATTTTAATGCTAACTTTATTTTTGTTTTTGATTTGTGGGTACAGATGATGATGAGAAGAAGAATGAGAAGGATCCTTGGGGAGGGTTCAGTGAGTACAGTTTGGATCAGCTCAGAGTTGCCACCTCAGGATTCTCACCAGACAACATTGTCTCGGAACACGGTGAGAAAGCTCCAAATGTTGTCTACAAAGGGAGGCTTGAGGACGATAGGACGGTGGCTGTGAAGCGCTTCAATAAGTCTGCTTGGCCTGATTCTCGACAATTCCTAGTTCGTGCCACTGCTTCTGATTTTTGCTTTTTTTTTTTGCCCAGTGTGGTGTGAGTGGAATTTTATGTCTGATTTTGGTGTCTTGTTTGGTTGGACCTTTCAGGAGGAGGCACGTGCTGTGGGGCAGCTCAGGAATGAAAGATTGGCTAACTTGGTTGGGTGTTGCTGCGAGGGAGAAGAGAGATTGCTTGTTGCAGAGTTCATGCCCAATGAAACTCTCTCTAAACACCTTTTTCATTGTGAGTTTTCCGTTTATTTTATCTTTTATATGTTTTATATTTATTCTGCAATCAACGGAAGAGAAGATCTAATCTTGATGTCACTTAGTTAAACCCCTTTTGCATTTTCAATATTTTGCTTTAGAAGCTACATCAAGATTAAAATTTGAGTGATGTCTTCTCTGAAATCTGACTCATTTCGTGACTTGAATGAACTGCTCTGGCAGGGGAAGCCCAGCCTATGAAATGGGCAATGAGGCTGAGGGTGGCCTTGTATTTAGCTCAAGCTTTGGAATACTGCAGCAGTAAAGGAAGAGCATTGTACCATGATCTTAATGCTTATAGAATTTTGTTTGATCAGGTGCTTCATCTTTTAACCTCTTTTTGTTCCTCTTTCGTTATGTTTTGACAACTTATGTGGTACCATTGGTGGACAGGAAGGCAACCCTAGACTCTCTTGTTTTGGACTCATGAAAAACAGTAGGGATGGCAGAAGCTATAGTACAAATTTAGCCTTCACACCTCCAGAGTACTTGAGAACAGGTAATATAGCCTTTTCGTTGTTAATATTGTATTATTTGGGGCTAAAGGACCTTTTTGTTAATTTCGTGCCTTCTGGTTTTTCCTATGGTTTTTCAAATGTGGCAGGAAGGATCACTGCTGAAAGTGTAGTTTACAGTTTTGGTACCCTATTGCTTGATCTTCTCAGTGGAAAGCATATCCCACCGAGTCATGTACATTCCCTCTTTCCAATTTCGTGTTCATTTTAATTTAAGGTGGCATTGTGTTTATAGTAAACTTTGACCTTTACAATGTCAGCTCTTTACGGTTGGATTTTACCAGATTTGCAGTAACATCATTTTTGGTTTGGTTTAAAATGATATATTCTATATGGTGTTTCATAAATAAAGAGGTATATTAACTAACCCCTTTACATGCAGGCACTTGATCTTATACGAGGCAAAAATTTTCTGTTGCTGATGGACTCATGTTTGGAAGGTCATTTTTCAAATGATGATGGGACTGAGTTAGTGAGATTAGCTTCGCGTTGTTTGCAATATGAACCTCGTGAGAGACCAAATGTTAAATCGCTTGTGACTGCTCTCACCCCTCTTCAGAAAGAAACTTCGGTATGCCCTTCTTCTTCCCTCCTGCTTTTCTTTTTTTGTCAAGTTATTCTATCAATTCAATCAAGGATCAAAATTTACTTGGCTGATATTTATATATCAATGAAGGCATTTGGAATCGTAGCAATGTATTTGGTTTGAAGCTTGTGGTACTTTGCAGGTACCGTCATATGTTTTGATGGGCATACCAGATCGGAGCCTGTCATCAAAGGAAACAGTTTCATTAACACCTTTTGGTGACGCTTGTTCCAGAAGAGATCTGACTGCAGTACATGAGATTTTGGATAAAGTGGGCTACAAGGATGATGAAGATGTTGCTAATGAGGTAATTCATAGGTTCTGTTTCTTTCTCTGCTTAGACTTTTATTCAGCGAGTATAGGGGCCCTCCATTTTTGTCTACACAATTTTGAAACCTGCTTGATGCAGATCTAGTTGTTTGACATTGGTCATGGGTAACTACAGACATCGCGTTGTAAACCTTTCATATCCATGACAGTTTCCCTTTTGCATTTCTTCATTCTAATGCCATCTTCTGGTTCTGGTTCTGCTTTTCCAATGCCACCATTTTAGAGAAACAAATTCTGTAGTATGACAAACAGATTCTGGTTTTGGTTCTTCTTTTCCAATGCCACCATTTTAGAGAAACAAATTCTGTAGTATGACAAACAAATTCTGGATTTGGTTCTGCTTTTCCAATGCCACCACTTTAGAAGAACAAATTCTGTAGTATGACAAACGAAGTGTTTTTTGCTAATTCTTTTGTAGTTCATAGCAGAGCTGGACCTCCCTTGTATAATGGATTTGTATTTTGTCTACTTTCATGTTGTCACAGCTTTCCTTTCAAATGTGGACAAATCAAATACAAGATACTCTAAATTCTAAGAAGCAAGGCGATTCTGCTTTCCATGCTAGAGACTTCTCTACAGCCATTGACTGCTATACACAAGTAAGTCAGCTAGAAATGCAAGACTAATGATTACTCTGTTAATGAAGTATTTACTGGCATATCTACCAACAGTTGCTTTTCTAGATTGAATGTTTTGGCTATTACAATTTTGGTACTATAAAGGAGGGTACTTTGGATTCATCCAAAACCTTGGAAAATTAATGTTTGGGGCAATTTAAAATCATACTGTACATCTTCAAAGTTGCAAGAAGAGGGAGGTTCATCTATAGTTGATGGATATGCATGCCAACTTTCTTTTTGCTAGACCGAGTTTCAGTATTCTTGTTCTGTGTGTAGTTCATCGATGGTGGAACCATGGTATCACCTACCGTGTATGCCAGACGCTGCTTATGCTATCTGATGAATGACATGGCTCAAGAGGCACTTGGAGATGCCATGCATGCTCAATCAATATCTCCAACCTGGCCCACTGCATACTATCTTCAAGCAGCTGCTCTCTTCAGCCTTGGCATGGACAATGATGCACAGGAAAGTCTTAAAGATGGAACAACACTGGAAACCAGGAAGTATAGAAACTGAAACTGTATAGTCTTTTTCTCTCTTCTACTTCCTCTCATTGATCAAGCGAAATTTTTACATATCACTGTTAGTTGTATGTAATTTATATATGCTTTTTAGACTCCAACCATGACTCTATGGCCTCCCTGCATTCTCTTGTATTTTTGGTCCAATGATGTGAATCTCATTGCTCACGTTCTCCTTAAAGATGTCCTATTTTCAATCTAAATACTTAACAAATTCACGAACAAGTAAATATTAGTATTTGATTCACCCCATCACCCACTATTCGTAATTTGTCAGTAACTAGTAACCAGCACACTACATACTGGTATATTTTTATCTGATATGATGTCTAATGATGAATAATTGTATAACTTGGATTATATATACCATATTTCTCAGAAGTTTCAAACAAGGTGATGGCTCATTTTAGTTTTCACACTTTCACCCAAGATCATTCTCTATTCACACGGGTGATTTGAGCTTGTAGCAGAATTATGCATCAGAACTAAAATGTTTTTTATTATGAAATCAGTAACATTCTAATAAACATAGCTCAACACAAAAAATGTTTTGGTGGTAGATTAGTATATATTAGTCCATTCAGAACACATTTAAAAACAATAGAGAATTGTAGCACGAAGAAAGCATTATATTACTATGATAATAATATATATGAAACATTATCCACTCGCCTTAACAGAAGTTATGATTAGAAAATTGAAGAATAAAATTGACGAAGGGTAACTAATCTCCCTTTCTAAACCAAAAGAAAGACCTTGCTAAGTATTCGATTAACCCTACGCTCAAGCATGTAGTATCTAGCTATAAACACGAAAAAATAAGGCTCGAGTTTCAAAGCTTTTCTACTATGTTGGACACATTATCATGAATGTGAGAAACAAAACAGGTGCACATGATAGCCCTGCTGAAGAACCATCAAGTAAAAAAAAAACTGTCTTGGTAATTGTGAAATAAACATACATTTTTTTCCTCCTTGACACAACATAAATCATGATACGAAATTAAAAGAAAAGTTCTTAGGATATCACTAAACAGTGTAACCTATAAACTGTTACATATCAATTATTGCCTGGGTTGGTTTATGATGCTCACTGGTTCAACAGGTTTCTGGTGTCTGTTAAATATACAATAATAGTTGAAGCTAAAATACAAATTCAGAAACAAAAAAAATGCGTGAAGAGATTCACTGTGCGAAGATGATAATAAGTATAGATTTTGAGTCAGACTATGACAAATGTATCAGCAGAGCACAAAGTCTGTAAAAGGAAAATTATTCAATGTCAGAGCCAACTGACAAACGCGAAAAAACATGTGAAGGATTCATGTAAGGCATTCCATATTGACCAACTGAACCAATTTTTGTCCCAGGGCCTATTTTTTCATATTTAATGTTGCTGAATTAGAAAAGAAAAAAAAAATATCACAAAAAAGGATGAATTACTAGAATCAAACCTCGCTTGTTACCTAAAGATGCAGATTTAATTCCTCAATCTCAAAATGGTGCAAGTCTTTTCTGAGAACCTTGAATCTCTACCTTCTCAGCCTATAAAATTCAGGTACCAAGAAAGGATTACAGAAATAGATAAAATTAAGCGTTTTCGGTTCTGAAATGAACCCTATTGGGCCGTATTATAAGGCCATCATGCTAACATGTTTGGGGCACCCCAAATGATTTCTCCCAAAAAGTTTTTAATTTCTACTTTCCGGAAGAGTTTTTATTTTCTACTTTGCCTTCCACAGTAAAAGTAAACAGTAAATTTTCTTTCTCCACTATTTTATACATCAGCCCACCTTTGCACTCCAAATAAATGTCATTAATGTCGAGGTCTGATTCAGGATTTTGAATTGCGGATGTTGATATCTGATTCACGCGTTTTGAAATAATGTTGATGATGTGGATTTGGTAACTCAACCATTGCGAATGTCGACATGTGGTTTAGGATGTTGTATTGTGGAGGTCAACATCTGGTTCACACATTTTGATATAATGTTTACGGATATGGTTTGCTAACTCAACAATTACGGATATCGACATCCGAGTCACGCATTTTGAATATCTGACTACAGATGTGGATTCTGAACTACAGCATTACGGATGTCGACATCCGGTTGAGAGATTTCAGAACGGATGTCGACATCCGATTTCCTTTTTTTTCAATTCTTGATTTGTGTAATTTTAACAATTTTTTGAAAAATGTTTCTTATAAATTAAAAATAATAAATATTAATATTATATACTTAAAAATATTTATATAAATTAATATAACATAAATTATATTTTATTTGTTTAATTTTTTATTTAATAAAAATGATTAAATATTTAAATTTACATAAATTAAAAAAATAACATAATTTTACAAATGTTAAACAAATGTGGAAATCTGGTTAACATTTAAAAAATATTTTTTTAGAATTAAAATTAATAAATTTTAATATAATAATTTTTTTAATATTTATATGAATTAATATAAAGTAAATTATATTTTATTTATTTAACTATTTCTTTAATAAAAAATATTAAATATTTAAATTAATAAAAATTAAAATAATAAAATAATTTTATATACATTAACCGGATTTGATATCTGGTTAACAAATTTTTAAAAAATATTTTTTAAAACTAAGTATTAAATATTGATATATATTTTTTATATATTTATATAAATTAATGTAAAATGAATTATATTTAATTTATATAAATTTAAATTTAATTAAAAACATTAAATATTTAAATTAATATAAATTAAAAAATTAACATAAGTTTTCATATGTTAACCGGATGTTATAATCCGATTAACACTTTAAAAAAAATAATATTTATAATTTTAAAGTTATAAATATTAAAATATTAAAATATGAATAAACTTTAAAAAGATAAAAATGAAAGATTCAAATTCAATGTAAATTGAAGAATAAAAAATGAAAAAGTAAGTATATATATATATATATATATATATATATATATATATATATATATATATATATATATATATATATATATATAAATATATATATATATATATATA
>Ga0209589_1004356_pt1 | contig 24510 bp, 8 predicted proteins | sample CowpeawhiteBW_FD_187525 | JGI IMG/M metagenome (GOLD analysis project Ga0209589, IMG submission 187525) | Root nodule microbial communities of legume samples collected from California USA - Cow pea white BW (SPAdes) (version 2) | ecosystem: Host-associated > Plants > Roots > Nodule | place: USA...
ATTTTAATTTGAATATTTGTTTCCTTTTATATTTTTTTGAAATATTTTTTAATTTTATCAACTAAGTTTCATCAATGTTGTAGTTTGCAAATTTAATAAATGTTTTGGTTGTCATGAAATTTTATTTGGTATTCTAATCTAAAATGTAGACAATTATAATTTATTTCAAAGTATTTGATATGGGAGAAATAATCATCCTCCTAATATTGAATATTTGATAATATTACGTTTTCTTTACCGTAATTTTTTTTTCTTTTATAAATATTAATATTGAAATAGTTAGAACGCGGGTACGGGTATGGGTACGAGATTATACCCGTTACCCGGTGGGGATGAGGATGAGACAAAAGTTTGATACCCGTTGGGTTTAGGTATGGGGATGAGGATGAATTTTTTGTGCGAGGATGAATATAAAATAGCGAAACTCGTCCCCTCCCCGCCCCGTTGCCATCCCTAATTCTAACAACAAACTGACATCTTTTGGTCAATAAGTCATACCAATTGGCAGGTCAACCGACCCGACCAACTAGTGGGCAAACCGTCCTGACTGAGTGCAGGAAGACTCCTTGACCGACTGGTGGATTGACTATCCCGACTGAATAGCAAGACCGATCGATTGCAAAATAAATGTCATATTAACACTTAGTCAATAATAATCACAAATCAACTAACTAATGGTGATTAAGGTGAGATTGAACCATGACTATACTGGCAAGAAGGTAAAAGCCCATAGCACTAATTATAAATATACAGAATATGGTTGTTCATACTCATACATCACTGCATATAAGCATTAGAGTATTTTTTGCCAGTATCATCCAAGCAATTTTGGACGAACGAAAGACCTTGAAAATCAAACTAACAAGATATAGGAGTGGTGCAAGACAAACTATTAATCGAGAGAAACAACCATAAATAGGAGCAACACAGTACAAACTATCAGGAAATTGAGATTATACATCTGAACATAGAAATATGAGTTACTTTATAATTTCATTATTTTAAATTTACAATTAATTTTTAATTTAATTAACTATTTAAAATAAAATTATGAAAAATATTTATTTTCTAACTAATTATGATGACTATATTTTTAAAAACTAATAATAAATTTTATTAACAATTTTGATAAAAATAAATTTTTTATTATTTTTTTATTATAATAAAATTGTTGATATATACGTATAGGTGATGAGAATATTAAGAAAGCATAATTATATATTGATTATAATAAAAATGTTAAAATATTATTATAATTTGTCATGTACAATTATGATTTGAAACTTTTTTTTTTCTCTCTCCTTTACTTTCACCATTAAATTTAAAAATTTTACATTATTGAATACACATTGTTATAGTATCTACCTGTTAGTCCTACAAATAATAATTTTTAACTAAGTAATAATATATTTTTTAATGTGTTTCCATAATATATTTGTTCTCTCTTTCATAATTTATCTTGAATTGAATTTTAATGATGAATGGAAAATATTTCAAATTAAAAACCAATGTAAGAATTAAAATTTAAAAAACATTGTTAAATTATTATAAGCTCTTGAAATTAGGTAAATCATTTTAACTTTGGATAATGTCCAATTACAAGGTTCTAAAGTAGGATCATATCATATTTCACTATTTGAAATTTAATTTTGTTCACTGTGTTAGATAATGACATTCAAATGAAATTTAATGTTATTATTGAAATTTTTATCTTTACAATAATTAAGGTTCTTATTGAATATATTAAGACATGTGAATGAGAGAGTCTAAATAATTAAAATAAATGAATGAAAATTTAGGTTTTAATGAAAATAAATATTTTTCCAGTAAACATATTCGATAATTGGAATAAATTACATTATCTTATATAGTAAATAAAATAAAGTATTACATCACTAAAATTATATATAAAATATTTCTAGTGACAAGCTAACTATTTTATTTATGATTTTTTTAGATTCAACTATTGCAAGTATATAATTAAAGTTTTTGTATATATTTTAAAATATATCACATTAATTTGTATTCGTTACAATAATGTAGATTCCAGTAGATTTTATGAGTAAAATATTTTATTAAATCATGTATAAGCTCGATAGTGATATATTTTTATTAAAACAGGTAGAATTTGATTTTAGTTTTTCAATATCATTCTGTTTGAAATTTTGTTTCCCTAAACCATTTTTTTTTCTTTTTAAATTATCATCGAAATCATTTAGAAGTGCAAAAGTTATATATTTTAAATTTAGCAGAAAAAAGCAATAACAAAAGATATACATTAAAATATTTGGAAGGAATAAAAAGATGTTTTATCTTGAAGTCCCAATATTTATACTTTTTTTTTTAAACAGTCAACTATCCATATAAAAGTTGAATACTTCTCTCACTCTCTCTCTCTCTCTTTTCAAATTCTCAACAATTCCTAATAGCAAATTATTATTGAATATTTTAACACTGCATCTTAAAATATTTAAAGTTCTAATATCTATTTTTTTATACTTTATTTAGGAAAAAATTATGTAGAATGATATAGTTGATTCATTCTATCTATCTATCTATATATATATATATATATATATATATATATATATATATATATATATTATGAACTTTTAATGAATTAACCTATTCTTTAACAGAGTGATATCAAAAACATATTATTATTTTTTTTTCCATTTTGTAATTGTCTTTTGGTTCTCAAAGAATTGGTTGTGGTTATGTTGCTTTGCTACAAACTCAACAAGATTGTTTGACATTTGCTGAACTATTATTATCTTGTTTAAATTCTTAGTTTTTAGTGTTGAAATTAAATCTTCGTCATTTTTCTTTAATTCAATTTTTTATTCAAAAAATGTTATAAACTTAATAAGTTGAAACATTTTAAAGTTTTTCTTGAAACTTATAATACAAATATTAAATTTTAATATAAAAATAAAAAAATTTATTTTATAACTTTTTAAAACCTAATTTCTATTTAGTAAACTTTTAAATTTGAATATATTTTTCACTGAACTTTTGAGTGTTAAATTTTATTTTTTTGGATCAAATAAAGATTCAGCTGAGCTCATGGACCTTACATATTGGGCCTACATGAACAAGGGAATTGGGCCCTCTTGCAAAATTAGAAAAAATCCCTTTCATTTTGGTTCTCTTCACTTTTTATGTTTCGGTTTTTCCAGAGCGTCTTATGTTTTCACCATTAGCTATCTTCCCAGTTATTTCATTTTATTGTAACAAATGTTTCTGAAAATATTATTTCTGCTAAACAATTACATGATAACCTAGTTAAGGGTGGTAAATAATCTTAATAAAATTGAAAACTTGCAACTGTTACTTAAAAAAATGCATTTTTTATGTAATTTGATTTGCGATCATGCTCAAAACCAAATTGTAAGCATATTAAATTTATATTATTTTTCAACAAATTATATATATCTTTGGAAAAAAAAATCAAGATTATTTTGATTTATGATGTACAATTTAATCAAGTGTTTGTTTTTTTTTTCAAGAGATTTGATGTTTTTTTATTGTTTTATATATTTAAATTTCTATTTAATAAGTATTGAGAAAAAAAAATCATGAAAAAAAATAGAGTATATTGATTTAATTAAGTTGATAGAAAGAACAAAAAAATTATATTGGAACCCATTATATTTGTAAAAATGTATCTATAAATAAATAAGATAAATAACTTTGTAATGGATAAACGATTGAAATAAATTAGTTACCTACAAATTTGTTCAAATATGAATGTAAGTATGAGTAATATAATACTTAATTTGTCCCATACTCACACATATTATATATGTAATAATTCAATTCAAATTATTAACATAATTATATGCCCTATTAATTATTATTTTTATTATTAAAATGTATAAATATTGATTTTTAAGGAATAATTATTGTTAAGTAATAATAACAATAGTTAACAATAACTTGTGATAGAGTACAGCCAAGGAAGTTTTTGAAGGGTCATCTCACACAACCTTTTCTGACTAGCGGTGGCACGACGGTAAAAATGTAGGGAAAAGGAAAATGAAAATGTAGGAAAAAGAAACTCACATTTTTTTTTTTTGCATAAAAGTACTGAATTTTAATAACGATTATTTCGACGATTATATTAAACTGATATTAAAATATTTTAATGATGCTAAATTATATATATATAACCGACAAAAATAAAAATGGAGAAAGATATAACCACCACTATGACCCCTATATATCTACTGTTGCATTGTAATTATGATTTATATATATGAGTTTCAGCTAGGTTAATCCAACTACTTGTTTATAAAGTTTGGACTGAATGCTAACATACCACAAACTAGGTAAAATTATTTTCATTGTTATTGTGAAAACTTTATGTATCCTCATAACAGAATTTATTTTCAATTCAACTATATGTACAATTTTATTGGATTTTATGTAATATAAGTCGACACATATGATATTTTATCAACTTTTATTTAAGGGTAGAAGAAATAAACAAACAATTAATTTAATTTTGCCAGTACTAGTCAACATTTTTCAATTTAGAGACTTTGATCTAGCTGCAAAGTTCTGAAAGAATTTAGTAAATTAATATAACTTAGGTTTATTGTATTTGTATCCTTAGCATATCCTAGGTTACGGGCCCATTTCTTTACAATAATATTACTTTGCTTTTTATAAGAATAATTAATGTTTAAGCTCTGAAAATCATTTTTAGTGCAAACAAATGAATCTATATTAGTTCAGACAAGGATTGAATCTTAGCTTAGTGTGAAAATAGTAAAAGTTGAATCTAATACTCTGTATTTGAAGTGCTATGATGATTATATTTGAACTTTGGATTTTTAAATTGCGGTGCATGAAGAAAACAAAAAACTAACTGATAACTGATAAAGGTTTAGAGCTATGAGACATAGCCATATAGCCATGGGATACAGTGACACGTGCTCACGCTTCACATTTGTTTTCAATGAACTATATCGTGCAATCAAATGTTTCAATTATTTTAAACTTTGGATTTTCAAGGATAGTATAGTATCATTCTTTTTACAAGGACAAGAACAATATTCATGATTCACTCCAGATTCGTTGATACTAAAATTTTAAATTTATTTGCTAACTGCAGAGACGAAGGAGATGTATTTTGACAACTTGAAAGAAATGATTTCATTCTACATATTCATTTTTTCCCCATTCAGGTTTTTACGCTGACAAAAGTGTTGTGGTTGGAGTAAATGCACAGTGTGCGTGGTCAGAAATATGGCAAAGGTAGACCAAAAAGACCACTGCATGCACGTTACTGTGCAACGCTGCACAGTGTTTTTGTGGTTACATGTGAGCAGACCTGAATTTTTCTTATTTCAAGACATACAATTTGATTTCTGCAACGTTGTTTGATACTTCAACTGTGTTGTTTCAATTAATGAACAGAGAAAATGAATGGTGCAAGAGAGAGATCTTACCAAAGCAAATTAATTACTGGTCAGACACCATTTGATTAGCCTTTGTCTTCATTTAATGAAAAACAAAACTATTAATTGATTTAAATCTCTTTGAAACTCTGCATGCACCAACGGTGTGATATTGATGTCTTTCATTAAACACTTAATATATAAAATATCAATACGCTTATGTGAATCTTCAAAGTATAATGTTAGTAACACACTTTTAAATATACAGTCTATAGAGATCAAACTATAATTTACAGCACCAAAAGTATCTTATCTTATGATAAAAAGTGCGTTGAAAACTGTGTTAAAGAATATTCTATTAAGGATAACAAGCACCAAGTTAACCTGAGGCATTGCTTTGCAGAATCTATTGCTGATACAAATTAGATTGCATATGTTAGTTTTTTGCAGGTAGAACTATTTACAAATATCTATGTATGATGCTAGAAACTTTATTTTAGAAACAGTGTACCTTATTCCACTGGTAGAAGCTAAGGCACACTCTTACTATTGAGAAATAGAACAAAAGGAATAAAGTTGAATTTCTTTTGTAAAGACTAAAAATAAGGGAAAGAAGGAGTAAAGGAGGAGTCTGATTTTTTATTCATTTTTTTTTGCACTGTTCTGAGTTACACTTTCAAACTTTCAAAATACTGATGATATTTTAAAATTATTTTTCCTATATTTTAAAACATCAAAAAAATTTAAATTATCTGCTGAACTTATAATGTGTCTTTATAATATACTGATTATTATTAATATCGACATTTTAAAATATATTAAAATAATATTTAAAAATATTAATACAGTAGATAATAACATAGAAAAATCAATAAAAAATTTAAATTAGACGAGGGTGAGAAGCAGAAAAAAATGTTCTGCAAGAGTGCAGTAGTTACATAGACACACCGCCAAAGTGAGCCAATGTTGGCGTGCACAGTTGACAGGAGTAAAGATATTATGAATATGTGATATGAAGCACATGGGTCCAAATTGTGGTCACATGCATGCATGCTTGGCACCATGTTAGAGAAATAAAAAAATGAGGCCATTAATTTCTGATAAGGCATGCAGCGATGTTCATTGACTGGTTTTGTTGGCCAGTTCCCAACACACTGGAGTGGTGTGTGGTGAGTATCGAATTCCAAAGGATATGTGTGCACAGTGAAAATTGTAGCCTTAGGGATTATTAGGGTTTATCACTTATATCAGTCAATTTCGTCACACCCACTTCATATCTTAAAGGAATCAAATCAATACCCCCACTTCACACCCAGCCCTACCCCAACCACACGATGTGGGATTTCAATTGGTTATTACTTCAATGATGCCGACACACAGCCAAATCAAAACAAACCATGTAAAGAGATAATTAAAATAAACACAATTACTACACCTTGCAATTATTATTATTGTTTTATTTATATATCATATGTTTTATTAGTTCTAAATATATCTAATTTAAAATAAGAGAATATAAGTATAAAATTTTGATAGCTAATATTACATACTAATTTTAATTTTAATTCATAAATTAAAATTAATTATAATTCTTTATTAATAATACATAATATGTTAAACAACAATAATTTTTAATTTGTAGATTTGGTTGTTATATTTAATTTTGTAGTGACAACCATTGATATTTTCTATGATTTTCGATTTTCGAAAACAGTGATGCAATCTCTTGAATCAATTAATTGTAATTTGACTATACATTTATCACATAGTATACATGTACAAAACTTTATGACTGAAACAAAATGATATTAACAAAAATGAAGATCTCATAAAGGTAAGAAAACATGGGATACAAATGAATTTACAAGATAAAACTTAGTGGATTATTTCTTTCAAAGATAAAACTTGATTTGTAACACATAGATTTACTTAAATAAGGCATAAACTATTTGACATTTTTCACCAATTATAAAAGTTACTACTATTTGGGTACTTTTTGACAGTGTTGCAACAAATAAACCATTATCAGAGAAACTTTATGTGATATTGGAAATTTAAAATACTTTCTTTTTATTTCACTACTCTATTGCAGCAATCAACATGTTCAACACATACTTGTCAATCATACATTTCATAAACGAACATATTGAAACTGATTACAGAAAGTTTCAATCTGAGCTTTGTCATAAGACTTAAAACTACAGGAAGGTTATCTCAAAAAGTGATGAAACCATGTTCACATGCAGTTATTCTGAAGCTGCCGAACATCGATCATTATAATCTTTCTCTACTTGTTTGGTTTTTCATTGCCCCATGTTGAAACACCTGGAATTAACGATGAACCATTATGCATCCTCTTCACTCACCAAAAAGGGTTAAAACTTTACATCATGCTCCTTCCTTATTGGGAAACCTAGCCATTTCTATCTTTCCCCTTTGTGATCCCATACACTTCATAGTTCATATCATCATTGGAAGTATAATATATAGTTATTTTTTAATATATAGTTGGCACAAAATATAGTATCATACAGGCAGGCCTCAAGATCTGCATTTCACGCCCATAATTAAGGTGTGAAACAGCCTTTGGTCCGCGTGATCAATCTATAATATACAATAAATAAATTCTCAGTGGATTTTTCCAGTCTGCAATTAAATTTTGCATTCCAGTTTATAATTTGAGTTATATTATATTATTTTGAAAGACTGAAATATGTAACAAAGACATATCTCCAAGAATATGGCTAGATGTTTTTGCAAGAAGAAATTCACACAAGAAAAAATGATTGGTTTTTGGTTCCTGGAATCGCGAGGTTCAATGTGCGATGCATCCATATTTAGCAGGGACAAAGCAGCTGAACCAATGAAAGTGGTTAATATAGAATTACACAAATTTAATATTAAATGCATATATAATGTAGGAATTGTCAAAGGCATAACGTGCCTAAAACTAAAATCACGCACTTGCTGCAATTGCTTGGAACATAGACGCTAATGACATCAATAATGTTTGAACTAAAATAAGGCATAAAGCATATATACTTTAAACTGCTTTAGCGGCGCATTAGATCTTTGTGTGACCTTTTGTGTGTATGAGGCTGTCTTGAGCAATAAGTGGCCAATATATTACTTCTTTAACGCAATTTCTTCTTCTTTTATTAAAGGAAGGGTACCTGCCATTATAGTTCCATGTGTTGTCCTTCAATTCGATCACCACCCTATTGTGTGTAGAAATAAGGGCACCATGGATATTCCTTAAAAGATGGACAACAATAATACCACATTTAAATAGTTTTTGATGCTGATATTTCAGAGCAAGAAACCATTATACCTCAATCATCGACTTTCTCATTTACGAGAATATCATACACATTGTTATTGTTATCTGAAAAGCGAATATTTTTTTAAAATATGCTTTCTTAGTTTAAACAAATTCTAGTACTACTGTTTATTGATTCAAAAGTTTTCAACAGCTATAATACCAAATTGCTGCAAATCAAACATTTAATCATCATTTGTATATAGCCGCCACTAATCAATCGTGTTTATTGTTCCTCAAAATTCTTTATCAGGAACTCCAACACCACCACCTGTCTGCGACAAAGCATGCACTCTACAACTGACCTAATTGAATAGTTAATTGTTTTGCTACTGTTTCTGTTGTGTCTTACATTAACCGAGCAAAGTTTTAAGTACTAAGCAAATCTTGAAGGCCCCGAATTTCAGACACAATATAAAATACAATATCTATAGGAAAAATAAGATCAAATACACACGAGAGAGACTCTTATGTATTTTCGGAATAAGAAAAATATTCCATTCTTATCAATTTTATTTTTTATTGGAATAAGAAAAATATTCCATTCTTATCAATGAATGTGGATCACAATAGTTATAAAAAAGAAAATAGTTAAGAGAAATAAAAGCAAAACCCAAACCCCATCTTTCATTATGAAATGAAAATCTAATCTTTCACCCTCCTCCCTCAGTATAAGGACTAGGAAACCTGTTCCTCACCCAGCTCAATCACTTATACAGATATAAGTAAAAAAAATGTACCAAAGAATATATATATATATATATATATATATATATATATATATATATATATATATATATGAATGACTAAACTTTAGTATAATTTCTAAGGTACTTTTTGATATTGCTACTAGAGTTTTATCTAGATGATATTTGTATAGTAAAATTTTCATTAAAAACGCGAATGATGAAAGTGAAACTTCATTTTGTTCGAGTACTACAAATATATTATAATGAAGTTAGATCCGAGTTTTGTCCATGTATATAGAGTACTTTAATGTTAGTCAACACCTACAGAGACTAACCATCTCTCTTTTAACCTAACTATTTTTCACCAATGTTAGTCATCTTCTGTATCCTCTCACAAGAAAAAAGAATAAGTTTATTTTAATAATTTATAGTTTACTAAATGAAAAATTATAAAAAAAATATGGATTTAGTTCAAAAGAATAATAATAAGAGAAATAATATAAAGAAAAATAAAAAGAGAAATAATATAAAGAAAAATAAAAATGAACGTTTTCGAAAGAAATATAAAATGAAGGTATAATAATATATAAAAGTAAATGTTAATAACTTAGAGAACAGTTAGAAGTTTAAGAATCAAATCAGTTATAACCTGTGAACCGCAAACGGACATATAGTTATAGCTTTACAAGTAATGCAATTATTATAATAATAATTGGATGATAATATAAACTTCTTCACATTATTAGCCAATTAATTAAAATTTATACAATTTTAACAATTGATGTGATTAAAAAAAGTAGTTTTTCTTTTAAATTAAATTACAGTGAGATGTGGCAGAGATACAGACCAGTCCACTTTTTATCCTTGTAATGTGATATGAAGAGAGACGAATAATGTATAGATAACAGCCGATTTTAATGTTTAAAGTACAGATAACAGAACTTTTATTCATAATTTTTTTATAGCAATATACATTAACACCTTAATTAGTAGTATACTGTTGATTTGATCTTCTTATTTTCTTTCTATTTCTATGATTTATTACATTAATTATATCACTCATCTTATGTATCTTTCATGATGTTTACAAAACTTTTACTATTTATTTTTTGTATGCACTCACAGTAATAATAAAAAAAAAACAAAAAAAGATTTCTCTTTAACTGAAAACACAAGAATTTTTCTTCTAGATGCAGAATTGAAGATAGGGCATCAATTAAGGGATGTTGAATTGCGAGGATTGGAGGGTTAATAGATTTAGAATTACAAGATGCGTTGGTAACAACAATGAATAAATGGGTTTTGTAGTTGGGCTAGTTGCATTGCATATGGGTGGAGAGATCATAAAGATAAAGTCTCAACACTTCTTTTTTATGCTTTCTCTCTTCTTCCTTTTTTTTCTCTTCTGTGAAAAATGTTTAAAATATTGCAGAATGGTCAGTGGGAGATAAACTCACATTTATTCCTCACATATACATGATGCAAGCAAATTCTCTTTAAGCTTCTATATAAACCCCTATCTCCCTCAACCTCTTCACACAACATCTCAAACCTTGATATCTCTTCCTTTTACACATATTCAAATGTGACAACCTTTTTGTTAAATCCAGAGGAATTCTTTGTCTCCTTATAACCCTTCTTACCCTTTTCAGAAACCGGAGGAGCCACTCAATTTTTCATAGATTCTGCACAAGTCAAAGGGTAAAGAGGAGGTGACAGAAGAGAGTGAGCACACATGGTGTTTCTTGCAGATAACATGCTTGAAGCTATGCGTGCTTACTCTCTATCTGTCACCCCACCACCATATATACTTTGTTTATTTATTTTCTAGCTTTCCCTTTTGTTGCTTAGACTAACCCTAAGTTGCAGCTATTAGGACCTCACTATCAGCCAAATAATATCAACACAACATCGATCTGATACATGTTTCAGGTATATGCGTTTCTCAGATTGTTCTTAATTAGTTCTTGCTTCTTAGCATGCTGAGCTGCAGTACCTAGCTACTTCATCAAAACCTTATTTAACACCTGTCTCCGAGGCAGCCATGTGCTTCGATACAGAATCTATTTTAACAATTATAATTATCTAACTCTAATTGCTTCATCAATGTTGTTGTTCTCTGTCAATATACTGTTATGATGAATATGAGACCGAGTAATCATGATTAATTAATTAATTAAAAGCATCTGGAAAACCTAGCTCGTCTTTTCATTCAATTCAGACAGTCAAGAAACATGGTTTTTCTTTGATGACATTGCTTTGGGTGTATCCATCTTTAAAAGAGATAACCGGAGATATATCTCAAGTCTATTCATGGAAAAAAGTATTTATATATCTCTTATCCTTAGGGTTTTTTAGATTTTCAAGGTTAAGAAAACTGATTTTCTGTAATTTCTTTCTCCTTCGAACAGATATTGCATTCTGATCACGGCTTTTAATTAATTTTTTGTAACTCAGGCAATCTGAGTAGGAACTTTTTGGATCTTGAAAAGACGCTGGAATTGAGAAAATATCATGAACTTGGGGAGGAATTTCTTTCTGATATATCTACTGATTTTTTTATCCCATTAACTTTAACACGATTCACCAACGTAGAAGGAAAAAGTAATCTGATGTAAGAGAAGGAGTATTTTTTGTACTGCCATAAACAAAAATTTCTTTTGTAGCCATTCTGGTGTTATGGGGAGGAAATTCCCTATTTTTCCCTTGTGAAAGGAAACAGAAGGTTAAAACTATATATTGTTGTCTTCTTTCTGTGCACTCTAGGGTTTGCTGAAATGTAAGTTTCACACTCTGAGATTGTGACAATCTTTCTGGTAAACTATATATTGTTGTCTTCTTTCTAACCACAATGATGTATTTTCTTTGTAGTTAGAAAGGGAAGAGAGAGTCTGGTCCATGCATTGCTTGATTTTCAAAGAAATGAGATATATGGCATGAATGTGTAAATGTTTGTTCCATATTTGTTGCAGTTGTTCAAATTAAATTGGCATCAGATTGATACCAATTACGAAGAGGAATCGGAGAAAATATCTTTAGTTGACTACACTCAAAGGTTGAATTCTGTGGAAACCCTCAGTTAAATTAAAAGGATTCTCATCTATTCTGTAATATTAGTGATCGTTGATTGAAAGTGAAATGGTAGAACAAGAATTGATGATTTCATTTGCCAATTTTAACGCATGTGGCATCATTTCAAGACCTTCATATCTGTTTCACCTTTCAATTTCAGCAAGAATTTGATTGATCAAAATATGAAACAATTACCACTATTTAACAAGCAGAAAAAATAAATCAAAGAATTATAAACGTGTGCTATAAATTTTTATAGCATGAAATAAGAATGGTCCCAATCCATACCCCACCGTCCCACCTTCACCAAAAGGAAAAAGAATCATTTGATTAGATATAGTATAAGGAATCATCAAAATTTCTCTCATTTTTATTTCTTAAGTTCAGTTTGGTATTCTCTTGGGAAGCCATTGCACCATCATGATATTCTTATATCATATGTACTGTATATATATATATATATAGAAAGAAAGAAAATAAATAAAAAGAGAAAAATTGATTTGAGAAGTAATAACAGTAATGAGAAGTTTTATCCATTTGTAAAGATAAATAGTAAATGCAGGAGAAGAAATGAAGTTATAGAGCATGTTGTTGAGGGTTTCTTTTTATAGGTTTGAATAAAAAATTGAAGGGATGGATTGAGTAGAGTCTGTTATAGAGTGGTCCTTCTTCTTTAAATGTATGAAGCAGGTGGGTTACTGCTTTAATTTATGGATTTATTTATAAAAATTTCAGCATTAATCTTAATTAACATAACATGCCACCTCCTACCTGCAACGAAAAGGGAGAGGCCAGACAGATAACAATTATTCTATCATTCTTTCTTTTATCTTTATTATTAATATCTCATTGTTTCTTTGTAAAAAATAAAACTTTACAGAATAACTTTCATTCCAACGTTAAATATCATGTTTTCACACACACACAATATATTGCTATGATGGTCTTAAACAAAGAGTGGTTCAACATATCTGGCTTTAAATCACGCCATTGAAATTGGTATGAACTGGTAAGCTACAAATTAATTAATATTACTCCCTTATTTGAATGTTACTACCAAAATTAGAAAACATCCCTTATATTCAATCCTATCTATATAAAAAAGTGATAATGCAGAAAATGAACTAGATCTACTTCTTAGAGAAACAGCTTATGGATCACTAAACATAATCACAGTATTAGCTCACAAAAACCATTTTAAAAGATGAAGTCATTAGAGATTGTATTTGTTTGATTTTCTTTTGTTTGTTTCTATTACATTACATGGTTTTATCAACTACTTCTGTTTCATTTATATTTGTTTTTCATCTGGAAGAAGTTGTGTAAAATAATACAATGTTATATATAGAGCAAAAACTGCCTTTGTTGTTTTTAGCAATAATATTTATTATTATTATTATTATTATTGAAAGTAACGTTAAAATAAAAATTATCACTGAATACCGTTTTTATGAATTTAATTGGAATTTACTGAACTAGTAAGGAAATGTAGTTTTATATGCTGTTTATTCTTTTCATAATAATAACTTTTAAATTTATACTTCCTTTTTTTTTTTATAGATTGGTATGTAAAAATCTATATACAAAATTAAAATTGTGTTTAAATATCATATAATTAAAATTTTCGACTTCTTTTAATAAGTACATATATATCGTCCTAAGTGATGATAGATATGATATCTTTGCACAAACGTATATTTTCTATTTTTCTTTCTAACTTTATAATGCTTTAAATTTCTTTTTAAATGCAACATAATTGTTTTCAAAATATATATAAAGTATTCAATATTTTTATTTAATAAATAAGAAAGTTCATATGAATTTTTTGAAATTCTTTTAACATTATATTAGAGTTTTCAATATACTTAAAAAATTCAATAATATATTTTTTTTGCATTCCATATATGATGATTTTTAAATTTTAAAAATTGAGTAAATGATTTAATTTTATTCGGATGTAAATCATTCTCATAGTATGGATAAATGAGTTGCACAAATCTCAAATATGAGTCGCACAAAAAATGACACTAATTTTTTAAAGTATAATGTTTCACAATTTATTTCCGTTTCAAGTTATCTATAGTTTAAGATTTCTATACATAGATTAAGAAAAATAATAAACACCTGCCTCTTCTATACAATTTTACTCAAACAGTCTCACATTTTCTATAAATAAATTAAATAAACGTAAATTGCGGTGGTTGAATATTAAATTATGTGACAATGAATTTGAAAAAAAAATACACTGAGAACGTGATTTTTTTTTTTGGAATAATTAAAAAAATAACTAAAACTGGAAATAATTTGAGACAGAGGCAATACAACTATATCCTCTACCATACTTTTTTAACATTCATTTTATATTATTTATCAAAATTTATTAGAAACAGATATTTCATAAATGAGAATGACATTCATTAAATTTACAATTTTTTGATAAACTTCAATTAAAAAATGTGTTAGAAATTATAATTATTTTCTCACAAATAGAAATGCAAAAGGTAAAAAATTAATGGAGAAAGTTAGTATAGATGAAGAAATATATTAGTTCTAACATATAATAAACTTTTTAAAATATCAATATTAAAAGAATGTGAGTCAATGAACATAGTTTTCATTGAAAGGAAATTATGGAATCCATATTTTCTATTGAATTTTTTATATTGAGGTTTCAAACTGCATTGCTTTTGTTATATTAAGAATGTTTTTGTTAGAAGTTTGGTTTTAACTAGAGATAAGACTAATTCACAATATATAAATGGGATGCAAACTTCATCTTACATCTTCTTACAAACCGGTTTTGTAGGGTTGAATTAGACTTAAAACTCATTTCTAATATGATATCAGAGTCAGATTAGAGTCTATCTTAATGAGTTTTCTTGAACATTCTTTGTCAATATATTTTACTCACCAAAGAAACAACTAAAAAAAAATCCAAATTTGAAGGAGCTTTTATCATGAAATGTCTTGAGCTTAAAATTTAGTGAATGTGTTTGTTTGACATGGATTATAGTTTATGTGATACAACGAAGGTGACCTTAAAAACGTATATTCGAACACGATGAAAGGAGTGAAATGGTTTAGAAGGAAGTGAAGAAAATCTGAGAGCTTTTGGGATTTTGAATTGTGAAGAGTTTGAATAAAAAAATAGAAGAAAGCACAACCGAAAGGTATCGGTGTCCCCACACTAAGAAGATTGATGCTACATGTTTTCTTTTCGTTGGACTTATCCATTTTCTAACCCTTTTTTTGTTTTTCTTCTTTTTTAATTTTGTTTTCTTCTCAAGTTTTAGTAGGTCTATAAGGAAGTGGTCCTCTTGTTCTAACTTTAGGACTTCCTAGGGGTTTGTTTTTTCATAAGACGACACATAATAAGATAACATACAAACTTATAATAAAACATCATGTTTTAAGATACGAATAAGATAAACATTAATTTTATTTAACATTTAGCGTTGTGATTTTTCTTTTTAACTTCTAACGCATCATTGACAGTGCGAGGAAATTGTTGGGTGCAGTAAGCAAAAGCTTATCAAATGTGGTCGAATTTGGCCCAACTAGTTCCAACCCACCCGCCCAACTAGAAGCAACATTTGGGGAAAGCCAAGCCCATTTCTTACAGCCCACAAGCTACTGTAATTTTGGATTTTTGAACTTAATGAGGAGGACAATCATATTTTAAGAGCTTTAATGTTATATAACCAACGTACAATCAATTATATGTTTTATTTATATTTATTATTATCATCATTTAAATATAATGTTTTATTATTCGAAAAATGTTATCAAAGAGTTGTTTAAAAATGTGATTGTAGGAAGTAAAATTTTCCTATGTTGGCTCCTCAATTTAATTTCAATCAAAATGTGTATGATGTATATGGAAAAGGGAAATTATACTTTAACTTACCATTGAACAAAAAAAAAATCTACTTAACAACTTCATCATAATAGTATAATAATATATATAATACTTTAAATTAAAAAATGTAATTAAAATATTAATACAATTGATTTTTCGGTAATTATTTTCTTTTATGAAGAGGTTAACATATCAAAAATCCAATGTTATATTGTAGAAAGAATCGCTTACTTTCATTTAGAACAGGGTTTTAGCTTCTCCGGCAGACACAGCAAACGGGACAAACGAGAAAAAGGGATAGAGAAGAAGGGTTGCAGGAACAGACCAAAATCATTTGTAACACAGATTATTTGCCACAAAATTACAAATACGATGTAAAAGAAAACAAAAACAGTGCATTTGAGACTTTCATCAGTACATGTAACGGAGACCAAACAACACATTAATTTGACCTTATAGAACAAAACTACTGGCTACCAACAATAGGAAGAATAACAAGAGAAGAAAGGGTGCATGAACAGAAAGAGAAGAAGCAGTGGAAGCGTAGAAATAGTAATAGGGATAGGAAAAGTCATGCGGCGCTGAGACCACCGTAGGTAGGGGCTGTCCTAAACCTGAAGGTGGTGGGGGTGGTGGAGGAGCCCCTGAAGAATGCGACTGCGGTGGAGGTGGTGCTAGTTTGGGCTTGGAAGGAGGTGGAGGTGGTGAGAAATAGGAATTATAAGGTAGTGATGATGATGATGATGGAGGATGCGGAGGTGAAGGTGGGGGTGTGATGAGCGATGGAGGAGGGGGTGAACATATCACAGGACATGTGGAGCAGTCGCTGATGCAGAAAAGGGCGCTTGAGGGATCTTCTGCTTTGTCCTCCCATGTCACCCTCGTAAACAAAGCAAGCACAATGAAGGAAACCTTCATCCATGAAAACAGCTTTTTTGTAATGAACCCTGAATTGCTGATGTGACTCATTTGGACTGAAGCTGGGGAAGCTCGGAGAAACTGAGAAGGTGTGGTGATAGGGTTTGGTAGTAGTGGTGGTGATGCTCGTTTTTTTGTGATGTGCAAGGTTTGAAGAATCGGGTGACTTGCAGAACTAACAAAGGTGGCTACTTCCTGTAATGAAAATGATTCTTTGGGGAAACTTGATTTCAGAATCTTTGTTCATGCTTCCTCTGTATGTCATCTAAATACTTGTTCAGGTTAAAAACTAGAAATATCAATTATATTATTGATGTTATGAATTACTATTCTCGTTCTTTAAATAATTAAATGATAATTGTTTTATAAAATTTGTTAGTTTATTGAGAAATTAGGTTGAGTTGTATATTTTTCATATATGGTTTATAGTAATCGAAAGTTGTGATTTTATATATATTTGACTTATTATTGAACTATTCCTAACAAATTACTATGTTAATGACAGTGTGACAGAACAGGACTACGAGTTCAATTTCATACTTATATATCGTGAATATAATCTGGGGATAAGAGGACCCATATCATGATTCATTATATCATTTTGTAGTTAGGACTTCAGAAAATGTAATTCTGAACCTTTTCATTTTAATGGTAAGGGAATCCAAAGCAATGCTTCTTTAGCAATAATCTCTCCCTTTTTCTTATACCAATCTCCAAACATAGTCCATCTCACTTTATCTCGATCTTATTATATACTTTGCTTTGCAAGCGGAAATTCGGAGCCTCCTTTTTACTTAAAGTTGTTGCAAATTCTTATAAAGCGTGGCATTATGACAACGCATGAACGAACTTCCCGCACATAATTCATGGTGAAAAGAAATTGAAAAGAATTTACACGATAGAACTACTTCATTTTTCAACTCACAGAATTTATATATATAATTTGAGCGTTTTCTGAATCTCAGTGCTCTTAGTCTGTCACCGTCAACCTTTAACAGCAGCAATGTTCCTTTCTTGGGGTAGCATTAAATTCCCCAACACCATCCAATGTATTACTTCCTAGTTGGTGGAAAACATATCAATATAATTACAACACTTTTAAGAAATTACAAAAAAAAAGTTACAACCGGAAAATGTTCTAGGAATTGAGTATTGATGGCTTGTGTTTTGCTCCTTTCAGTTGCATATACATCAATAATTTGAGTTGCATGGATTACATTTCGGTTGTTTTTGTACATGACATATAAGCCAATGCACGAACCTAGACCCTATTGGACGTCTCTGAATCTGAGTATTGACCTCGCGGAGGTGTGGGGGAACGTGAAACACAGCTATAGATCGTATCATCACTGCTGAAAGAAAATGGATCATTCTGAGGAGGCAATTCAAGTTCGCTTAACCTGGTAAGCTCAGGCAACACCTCCGTTGCAAGATTTGGTCTGTCCTTCTTGCTGAGTTGGGCACACTGCAATGCTAATTTGGCATATGATAGAGCCTCTTCCACAGGCCAATCTGTGATCACAGGGTCCAGCACTTCTTCAAACCTACCCTTTTCAACTGCCTTCCTAACTAAGTGAGCAAGGCCCATTGGAGGCTTGCCTGTGATTATCTGAAGTAGCATTATCCCCAGAGAATATATATCTGACTTTGTTGTTAGAATTCCCGTTTGTTGATACTCAGGATCAATGTAACAAAAGGTTCCAGCAGCCGAAGTCATGTAATATTGTGTCACAGTATCAGCTACAGAGGGAGGGACTAAACGTGCAAGACCAACATCACTGATTTTACTCACGTAATTCCTGTCCACCAGAATGTTGGATGGTTTGAGGTCTCGGTGCACGATGGGTTCTGGCTTGTTTTGGTGGAGGAAAAGGAGTGCAGTTGCTATCTCAGCAGATATTTCGAACCGTTTCTTCCATGGAATTGGTCTGCTGCTGTTTTTCCGGAATAATCTGTCTTCTAAGCTACCATTATCCAGGTATTCATACACTAAGCATCCATGCTCAGGACATGCACCAAGGAGGAGGACCATATGCGGATGTCTAATGCAGCTTAGTACCTCAATCTGTGAATGCAATTAATTAAGAAGGAAAAAAAAGTATATATTGTTCTTGCATTGCATTTATAGTGTCTTGATAACTAAGTGATGAAAAGGCAATGAAAAATTTAAGAGTCATACTTTTAAATATAGGAGTGAAAACTAGTGTAGTTACCTCTTGGTTGAACTGCTTCATGCCCTGAGAGGCATCGGGCCTTAAAATTTTGATTGCAACCGGGGTGTGATCAAGGTGGCCTTTAAACACAGGTCCGTATCCACCTTCACCAATTTTGTTTGACGGGGAGAACTTTTCTGTGGCCAATTCAATCTCCTCTATGGTGTATCTTCTATACCGGGTATCATTTTGAGCCAACGTAGATAATGCTCGTTCTTTCTCTTCTGCCTCTACCCTGGCCTTCTCCTCTGCATCCTTTCTTCTCTGTGCTTCCTGTTCAGCCCTCCTCCTGGCCTCCTCAGCTGCTTCCATTGCAGCTTTGGCTCTAGCCTTCTCCTTTTCTGCAATTGCAAGAGCGGCCTCTTGAGACATCCTAACTACCTCAACCCTGCGATCCTCTTCCAGTTTCCATTGACGAATCTGTTCCGCCTGTTAGTTAACCAATCATACATTCAAGAGTCATTTCATAGTTTTTCATTTCATATATAACCATAAAGAGTTAAAACCAGAACAACCTCCTCCACTGACTTCCAGTGACCATATATGAAGCATCATGGTTAAGGATGAAACTTATTCTTTATTAGTGAATGTGTTTGTCACAAAGTGGAAAATCCCTCACGTAGTATTTTTTAAAAACTTCAATAAAACGTAACCTGGTTTTTGGCTGAGATTGCTTGCTTGCAAGCTGAGCTGTACATGTCCATAGTTTGCTTCAGTTCAAGCCTCAATCTTTTCATCTCGGCTTCTAGTTCTTTCTGTGATGAAGTAATTAAATATTGGAATGTTAGGTTCATCTAACCATCTTTGTTCGGACTTTTTCACATGCAATAACATTTCTTTTACACTCACTGAGGATTGAGGAGATGATGACACGGGGAGGGATTCTGATATACCAGAATCAATTCTATTCAAATCCATTAACCCAAGCCCTGAAATTTCCCTTTCATCCATTGACCAATTTCGTGGACGAGCGGGTATATCAATGTGGTCTATTGATATACCATTTCCCGCACTCTTTGGTCTTTCTCTAGCATGTATTACTCTCATTGGTTCTGCTGCTCCTTCGTAAATGGCCCTGCTTCTAGGTATTTGTCCCCTATTTGCATGTAACCAAACCAAAATTATTAATTAAAAACATCTAACTGATGCTGATCTCAACAAAACACATATGTAACATAGATATCAAGTTGCTAGCTATGTAATTTCCATTCTTGGCACCTTAATGGTCCACCATCTGGACTGGGTGGACTTGGCGGCACAGGAATTGATTTCGGTGTAGTTAAATTTTTTGACAATGACCGTACCGCTGATCGAGCAGACACAAGCTTCAATTTCGAAATTATGTAAACAGAGCAGAAATCCGGAGCTGATTTGATCATGGCTGTTGGTATATCCTGACACTGATAGGCTTTAAGTTTTTTGAGACTGCACGCCACAACATTGTGAAACACATTAATTCGTTAGACAAAATATATATATGAAAAGGGGATAAACATACATAGAAAAAGCAGAGAAAATTAACGAAACCTTGACAAAGGGTTTTTGGCAGATGCACCGACCACGATACTATGTATGAGATTCCTGTTCGCAAACTCAAGAAGTCCTCTCACAACATCAGCATCATCGACTACGGCTTCTTTCATCATGACCTGAACGCACCAAATCAGTACTACAGTGAGTGCAAGTTTCATCAAGTACGACATTAACCGAAAATCTCATTGGCATTAATGCATACAGCTTTGCGAGTACACATTCCGCGTAAGGAATTGAAAATATTGACTACATCATCTTCGTCGGGTGGAAACACATTGGTGACATCTGCATGCATGCATGCACACGCAACATCAATAAAAGAGGGAAATCACAAACTATCTTAGGTGAATCAATTCCAATGATTATAATAAATGTTATATGACCACAAATATATGATATGCGTGAATAAGAGGGTAGCTACGATGAGAAAAGTTTTTGTGCTTGACATGGACGGCAATGATGACGGGGTTGTCAAGATGATTAACGGCCCAACGGAAAGCGTTGGCACTGTTCTTGTCTTTGTCGACGGCCACCATTGTGACGTTCTGCGGCGGGGCGGCAAGAGACATGATTGCACGTTAAGGAAGGTGCCGCCACCGGTCTGGTCCACCAAACGAAGATGCCTTGATGGAACAAGGAGAATGAAGGAGTTCCTCTGAACATCAAACCCTAACTAACCCAACTCCTCCTCCACCGTTCGTTTTTTCTTTAATTTTGGCATCGCTTTGACCAACCCTTCAATTACAAATGGAAATCAACCCAATCCATATTTGTGTTGATTTATCTATCAAACATCCATAGTTACACGTTATAAATTCAGCTAAAAAAATAAAGTGAAAAATACCTTTTTACTTTAATTAATTCAAATAATTTAATTTAAAAACTAGAGCTAATGTGAAGGTCTACCCTATTTACGACAAAAACATTAAAATGATCCAATTTTAACTTCAAAATTATCAAAATGATGTAATTTTAAAATTATGTCAGTTTGATACATGTGTAATTTTTTTAATTGAAATGTTATGGAATTTAAGTCTAATTCAACCCCACAAAATCAGTTTTATCTTACTTGATATGGAACTTCCGACATACCTCCTCACGAAATATATACATCTCGTGCGTGATCTGTTAGCAGCCCGATATCGGATGAAACAGAATATTCAAGAAAATTTGTTAAGATAGACTCTAACTTGGTTCTGATACCATATTAGAAGTGAAGTTTAAGTGTAATCGATACCAAACTTCCAAGAAAAAATCATACCAAACTAACATATTTTCTTCAAAATATACCAAGATGACACTATTTTAAATTATACCATTTTAATAATTTTGGAGTGAAAAAATGCACAATTTTAGTGTTATTGCCGTTTGATTACTGTGTTTTCACGTGTAGCACGTTTTTGTAAAGGATAGTTAGATGTTGTTTAAGAAAAGTTGTGAGGCCCGTGAGACAGGGAAAGTGGGGCAAGCTTTATCCAAATCCAATTGCATGATTGTTTACAAGGATCACCATTTTTTCTTTTTTTGGGTTTAGAAAACTTAGCTTTATAAAGCAATACCATATATTTTTAATTATATACTCTCTTTTTTTTTGGCAAAGATGCTTTTCGTTGTAATAATTAGTTAGTTTTTATAATCGCAACAAAACTCATCAATTCCTGTAAAATGGTTAGTTAGGTAAGAAATAGAAGAAAACTTGACTGAGAATATGTTTTTCTTGTTACACAAGCAAACATTTATCTTTTATTTCGTGTTTTCTTTTACAATAATATATTTGAAATATTTTCTTTATATTATAAATAAATACCGAGATGAAAATGAAAATTTCATTTTTTTTTCTTCTATATAAAAATTTAATTTGAACTCCTTTTTTGTTTTCTTTGAAGTATTTATGGAAATGTGAAACACACAATAGACCGGTAAAGTAAGCGTAATTAAAGTTTAAAAATGAAAATTTTGGTTAATCTTTCCGTTGATAGTCTTTAACTACTAGGTTGAAAATTTTGCCAAAAAAATGCATATGAATCGTTTGGGTCTCTTTTCTTTCTTCTTTTTTCACCTTTCTGTTTGATTTTCTGAAATTAAGGGTTGAGCATTCATGATTTGGAGCTCTCCATGGTATTAATTAGAGAGAGAAACAATGAAAAGTAGTGTTAATTGTTGAATAAGCATGTCAAAATGGGACCCAAAGGAACGTCGAAGGTGCATGCATGCTCCAAACTATTCAACTCTTTCATGCAATGCCTTAACAGACGCAACACCAGAAGGCTAGGAACAAACATATAATAATTTGCAAACAAAAATAATTAGACGTTAACTTATTTATTTAATAAATAAATGAAATTAATAGTCTGATTAAATTTGAATAAGTTATATTAATATTTCCTAAATCTTGTTAAACTACACACAATGATGTCACTATTGGATTAAGTTATATAAAAATATCTTAGGATGTGTTTGGATTTTAGTTAGAAAAATTAAATTTATTTAATGAAACTGAAAATCTTATTCAAACCGAAAACTAAACACACACTTAACAGTTTAGCCAGGATATCGACCAACATATATTTTACTATATTTAAAAAAGCATATTGATAACTGAGTGAGTATTAATAGAATCAAGTAGTTTTGAAACAAAATGTATATAATTTTGACAATTTGTTAATAAAGATATGTTTTTTTGAAAGGTATAAGAAGTAAAAGTAGATGGAGTAGATAGAAGGAAAAGGAGAAAAAACTATGCGAGGAAAGAAAAATACAAAGTTATTTAGTTTAATGCATAATTAAAATTCAACAATGTCATTCAGAACAAAAATTTAAATCATATAGTTATTGTGTTATTTGACATTACTTGTTGTTACTCCCCAGATACTTGATATAACAAAGGAAAATAATTTTTTGGCTATTAAATTTTGATAATTTTTTTACAATCTTAGGTGTATCTGTTAAGTGATTTTTTATTTGTCCTTTTTCTCATTTTCAATATTTCAAAACTATTTAGAAGATGACACATCATATTATAAAAAAAAGTTATCAAAATTTAATAATCAAAATATCATTGTCCTTACTTCTAAAATATCTTTTAACTCTGAAGCATTAGAAAATCTTTTATAAGTAAATCTTCCTCTTTTAAAGTCGACCTATAAATCCAATACTTTATCACATAACTTTCAGATACCAAATCCTAACATAATAAAAACAAATAAAAAATAATTGAATTGCAAAAAAACGTTAATAATGCTATTATCCTAGTATAATATATCAGATAAATAACATTTGCCTCCTTCTTTTAAACTAATATTTATTAACTAATAAATTATAATAATCCATAATTGATCACATAAATATACACGTTTTATAATGAACAAAAGATATATAATTGATTATATGGCAATTCAGAATATATAATTAATTAATACAAAATATTCAATTTCTTTCTATGAAATAAATTATGTTATTGTATAATATATTTGAATAAATTGACCGGACAAGGCAAAGGTGG
>Ga0209589_1004357_pt1 | contig 24509 bp, 15 predicted proteins | sample CowpeawhiteBW_FD_187525 | JGI IMG/M metagenome (GOLD analysis project Ga0209589, IMG submission 187525) | Root nodule microbial communities of legume samples collected from California USA - Cow pea white BW (SPAdes) (version 2) | ecosystem: Host-associated > Plants > Roots > Nodule | place: USA...
AACTTCTTATGCATTAGCTTGCTTTAGAATCTCTATCACACGGTTTTTTCAAATTTTTATTTTTAACTCGTGCATAAACTAATTTTAACAGAAAAGTTAATTTCACTTTTTTTTGTATTTTTTTTTTCTTTAGCAAGTCTTTAAAGAGAAGAAGCTTGTCCAAATAAACCTTACTTGTTTTTATTTTTACTGGAACTTTCTCTTAAAAATGACTGGTTCTTTGAAATAAGTAATATTTTGCAAATATGCTTAAGATGATTTGGGATTCATTCATGTTTTGGTTTGGATATTTGTGTTGAGCTTGAAATGGTGATAAGGGGAAAGGAAATGCTGATTTTGTTATTGAGAAGGGGTGTGGGTTATGTTTGTGAAGATATATGTTGGAAAGGAAGGTTGAGTTTCAGGATTTTGATGGCTAGTGTGGGTGTGCTGCTTCTGGTGTAGGTGCTGGTAGCAGATTCCGATAAATTCAAAGACCCTCTGGCAGAGCCCTGGGCTAAATTAGTTCATTTGGTTCAGCAGAGTGGTGGTTACTCTCACATATTTGCTGCTGCAAATTCTTTTGGGAAAAACATAATGCCACGTGCCGCTGCTCTTTTAGATGTTTCTCCAATTACTGATGTTACTGGAATTTCTGATTCCAATACTTTTGTAAGGTACGATGTGCTGTGTTTTCTTTTTCATGTTTTAATAACTAGAACCTGGCTGTTTGCTGCAAATTGTGATGCTGGTCACCTACTATTAAATCTTTCATGGATGGATTGTTTGTACTGCTAGCTTATCTTGTACTTTTTGGTAGCATGAATTGTTGCTTTTATTTTGTAAATTTCATGCTATTGGTTGCTTGCCGGTTGACCAAGATTCCCTGTTGGGTATTGTCATCATGTGAGGTATTGACTGTTTAAGCCATTGTAATGATGGGGCCATAGTACTGTTATTCTAGCCTTTGCAATGCTGCACTCATGTTCATATCATGGATTTCGTGGAAGATCTCTCTGATTTTGGACTGTATCTAAAAAGGAACTTTTTTGCCATTTAGTCCACTCCAATGTATAGCATGCTTCTGAATTTTTAAGGCTTTTACAGTATGAATGATAAAATTACCACAGATGCATCAGATTCTTAATCTTCATTACTGTCTTATATTATGCGTGATTGGAAAGATTATTTGCGTAACAATATTAGAAATGCCAGGCTGGGAAGATTAACTTTTGCTGCCTTAGCTATGAACCTCAGCATGTTTCACTTGGTCACAGTTTTATTATAATCGACTTTTCTTCAGCTCAGTAATCAATGCTGTTAATAGTTTTATCATTCATTTTTTTTTTCATGATTATTAAAAGTATTTATAAACAAAGCATTGACTGCTTAGAGATCTTATAGTAAATTGAAGTCCATAGAGAGTGAGTAGACAGCTGAAAAACTTGGATTATCTTGGACTTTTGAATTCTGGGAAGGTATTGCAATCAGAGTACATATGCTATGGATAACTTCAGGCTGTGGATAATAAGACATCAGAATAGATGTGAGCTAGTGATAATCCTGATTCGTAGGTGTGACTGAAGTGATACAGTATGGATGGTGGTTCATGCATTTAAGGAATTTTTTTTCTTGAAATGGACCTCTGCTGCAATTATCTTAGTCTTAAATTTAAAATAAATGAGTTTGCATGTGGTAAGGCGTTTATAGTTAAGAGATAGGGATATATCTCTTTTTCCTTTTTGTTGCTTTAGCAGCTGATTATTCACACTTCTTGTAATTGAGTAATTCATTATGATCCTGCTTCTATCTCAAGTATGAATACATGATGGGTTCTTTTTCTAACTAAATGTGAGATTTTGATTTCTTGTATAGGCCAATATATGCTGGAAATGCACTTTGTACTGTTCGATATACTGGTGCCAGTCCTTGTATATTAACAATTAGATCCACGTCTTTTCCTGCTCTTCAGAAGTCAGTTGACTCTAATGAGGCTTCAATATCCCAGGTTGACCTTTCAACCTTGGACGAAGGTCTGTTATTTTGTTTCTGGTGCATGGACATTTTATTTTATGGAAAATTGAAAAAGACAAAAGTACACTTTTGTTGTGAATAGGGGATTATTGGGATAAAAATATTAACATCTCTATAGTAATTAGAAAAAATATTTTAGCTGATTTCTATTTCCTTTTTTAAGAGTGTGATTGTTACAAATAGAGGAGTTGAGAATATTATTGGAATTGTAATTAATAAAATATTTCTTTCTTCTCTCTCATTATTCAAGTTGGTATAGAGTTCCCGATCTTGGGATTCTGTTATTGATGTCATCACTGCTGCTGACTAGGGGAAACAACCAGTGTCGTAGCTGTCCTCCTCAAAGAGAGTGGTGAAAGTTTGTGTTTTTTTCTTAATGGATAAGGTGAAATTTACTTCTATGGGTCTCAATGGCCTTCAAAATGTGGCGAGTCCCTATTGGTTTCGTGGGTTAAATTATTGACAGTGGAGTAACATTTGAAGGACTCTAAAAGGACGATCAAGATTAGACCACATTAATGGTGGAGGACTAAGACGAAATGACCCTAATTTTGAGATTTGGGATAATGAACATTCACTAATCAAGACCTGGATGTAGCATTGCATGGTCCTTGAGATAAGGCAAAATTATATGCTTTATCTTCTGCTAAAGAATTGGAATGACCTAAATATGCTTTGAGAAAGGACTTTTCTTTTGTTATGACATTGAAAGAGGAAGAATCTTTCAAAATTTCTGCATGGTCTGAGTCATGAATATGACCCAATGAGGGTACAAATTCTAGGGAAAGAAAAAATTCTCTCTATCAAAAGGGCTCTTTATTGTCAAGGTAGAAGAGACTTGGAGGGTTGTCATTCTTAATGATGGAACCTCCAACATAAGCTCTACCATGACAATAGAAAAGGTTTGTTGGATCAAGTGTTTACTAATTGGCTGCAAGCTATAGCTCATAGTCAAAATACAACTCTTTCTACTTTAGAGTGTAGCAACCCAAGCACTACAATTCAATTGTGACTTGATCTACTTGGCCTACGCCATGAAATAAGTGATGCAACTGCAACAATCTCCCCTCATCAATTGTTCGCTAGGGATTGAATTCTTCAATTATGTTTTGGCCCACTTGGCTTACACTGTGGGACAACAAATGCAACTTGCAACAATTTTTCCCTTAACAATAGTCCTACTAGAATTTGAACTCATAACCTTGACTTTGATACCGGTTATTGTATTAAGTGTTTACCATCAGGCCAAAAGTTATAGCTTCGAATTAGAGTGCACCATGATTTGATTGTAACTTTTAAGAGCGTAGTAGCCTAAACACTATGATTTGATTGTAACTTGACTCATTTGTTTGATCTACACCACGGGATAATTAATGCCACTTCCAATAACGGGGTTGTCAAGGGATCAAACACTAGAGGAAAGTCTACTACAAAAGGCAACCAAGTAGAATATTATTCATACAGTCAAAGATATGGGCATACTAAAGAAACTTTGCTTCAAACTCCATGAGAGAGACGAAGTACTAGAATGCATAGGAAGCAACCTCACAAAAATGGGTAGGTAAAACTATTTTAGAATGCGAAGAAGCAAACAACCAAATGTTCCTTCTCAACTAGAGTAATGATGGAATCAATGATTGGATTGTGTACCTTGTCCATGAGGTAAGAGTTCTTTCAATACAATTGGGCATGTACCTCAAAATATTTTGATTCTTGATACAAGAACAACATATCACAGGACTCTTTTTCTTTTTCCTTTGCTTTTCAATTCATATGTTAAAATCAATAAAGAACAACTCATCACTGTTGCAAATGGTGATAGTATACTCATGCAGATTTGGGAATATAATATTAAAATCATCTATTGAAGTAATGCATGTTTTATATGTCCCGTAACTGACCAATTTATCTTACCTCTATACAAAAATTTACAAAAAATTTAATTGTTCAATATTGTTTCTCTCCTTTTACTATGTCTTCTAGGACCTTGCCCCGAGGAAGATGATTGTAGTTGTTGAGGAGCAAAATGGGTTGTGTTAGAGTCCAATGACCTAAACAAAAGAAGAGAAGTCGTAAGTCAAAGAGCAATAACAAAATCATGGGCAAATTCCTAAGTATGGCTTCATCATAGAAAACTTGGACATCCCTCATTTAGTGTTATCAAATCTTTGTTCCTTCATTTGTTTACAAAAGAGTCTATTCAATCTTTGAATCTTGAGAGAGATCTAGTAGTTACAATCCGTGTCCCTTGAGGACTTCAATTAGCAAACATCTTCACTAAGGAACTTCTTCAAGGAAGATTCCAATATCTTGTAGGCAAGTTGAGAATGATCAATATTTAGTTACCAGCTTGAAGGAGAGGATTGTGAAAGATTACTGGGATAAAAATATCTTAATATCTCTATGGTTATTAGGAAATATATTTCTAAAATCTGCACATTCATTTCAGCTTATTTTCATTTTCTTTTTCAAGAGGGTTATTGCTATAAATAGAGAAGTTGAGAATGTAATTATCAAATTATAACTAATAAAATATTTACTCTCTCTCTCTATATTATCCATTGATAATACAAATCCTGCTTGGATGCTAAAAGAGCAATAGTTTAATAATATCACATATAATTAGTCTTAGTCATCTATATCTCTGTTTGATCAATTACCACTTTGAGACTTAGGTACTTGAATCTCCATCTTTGTGAAAGAATCTTAAATTGTTCTCTTTCGTTGGGCAGATCTGGGAAGGTCTGCATATATATCACAAAGTTCTCAGGATGATGAACGACCAGATCTTGGGAACGCACGGATTGTAGTTACTGGTGGCCGAGCACTAAAGAGCGCTGAGAACTTCAAATTGATAGAAGCTCTTGCCGAGAAACTTGGTGCTGCTGGTATTATTTTCTATATATGCTATTACGACAGTTATTTTAATGGCTACAGACTTGTTATTTCTGTTTTTGCAGGATTCATATGCTTCCTGATTTAAATTCCTAGGTTATTGATAGGATGGAAAATCTCTTGGTATCTAAATCCTTGTCTTTACAGATGATGGCTGGTTTCACTGTCATCAGCTTTTACATTTTATTCTGTTATATGAATTAAGTAGAATCTGCTAACTTCGTTCTCCCTTGCATAGTTGGTGCCACTCGTGCTGCCGTGGATGCAGGATATGTTCCTAATGAACTCCAGGTGACAATTTTACTTCCTTTCAAGATTAACCTCCGACCACACATATTCTTGCACACACGAAAGCAAAGCTGAACAAGAAAAGAAATAATATAGTCTCATATTCCCCTTTTTACAGCATTGGCTCCCCGGATTACTCTGCTAATGCAACAGAGACAGAATTTTAGAGTTCACATTTCAATTGAATGCATTGAATGACGAACATACACTTTTTTGTTTTGTATACATGCGTGTAATGGGCGTTGGATTGAATCTCAGTGGGCACTTTAACTTCTATTCATGACATAATATAGTGTTCTCATGTCCATGTTTCCTTTTGAAATTTGATATGTAGGTAGGGCAAACTGGAAAGATAGTTGCCCCTGAGCTCTATATGGCTTTTGGTGTATCTGGAGCTATTCAACACTTGGCAGGGATGAGGGATTCCAAAGTCATTGTTGCTGTGAACAATGATGCCGATGCTCCTATATTTCAGGTAATGGCTCTCTTTTAAATTGATCAAGCCACTCTCTATTTCAAAGTAATTGCCACTAAAGAAGTTTTACACTGTTTCTAATTTTCAGTTGCTTTAAAAAAACCAAAAGAGGTGAGTAATGAGAGAGCGCATTAATGTAGTGTAAATCCTAAAATACTGAAATTAGGAGTTTCTGATGATGAGTTTCTTAAGCAAAATTTTAAATGAAAACAAAAACAAATTTAAGATAGAGAGTATTTAAGGTGAATGAAACTTATACACTATATTGGCCACAAACCATTGGAAGAAGAAAACCGTTTTGACTAATTTATGTGATGTGTGTTGAATTGCAGGTCGCCGATTATGGACTTGTTGGAGATCTGTTTGAGGTGATACCAGAGTTACTGGAGAAGCTTCCTGAGAAAAAGTAAAAAGCGTAACACATGCGTCTGTATATGTACTGTATGGTTGCAGAATGTATCATTCTTGGAACCTCAAAATTGCATTTGTTTAAATAAGAAGAAAATGAGGTTTATACATGGACTACTGCAATATATCCGATACAAATAGTACTAAAACCACTTCACGTATTTACCAAACACGTATTGGGATGAAAAGGAGCATAGAATACTTTATCTCCAAATGAATTTTTGCTGAAATTAATTGAAAAAAAATGTTACCAAACCTATGAGATATCAACTTTAGTCAAGTAGTCTTAACATGAATTTGAGAAGTAGAGTATAAAGAATTTTAATTTCTTATTTTTTTATAGTAAAATTTAAACTTATATAACTTTTAATAATTAAATTAATTTTTATAATTTTTTAAGGTATTTTTTTATTAAACATCATTTTTGGTGGAGCATTGTAAATTTTTATGAAGATAACTTATTCTTTTTAGATTACGTCCAAATACACGGTAGAGTTTCTTGAAATAACATAATATTACGTTCTTTTAGCAAATATGCTAATTTTAGAGAGTTAATTTGTAGTCATCAATACGATGAAGAGAGTGTAAGAGAAGATGAGTTGTTATTATGTTTTTTAATGGTTAAATCATTTCAGAGGTCTCTATTTTTGTTGCGAAATCTCAAGTAGGTTCCTCCATTTTTATTTGACTCAATTGAATTTCTATTTTTGAGAATCCGTTGCAATCAGTTTCTGTCTGTTAGTTGTTCAGTAACGGTGTTAATTATGTATCACATGTGGTTTTTTTGATTTTTTTTAATTTTTTTTTAATTTTTTTAATATTTTTTAAAAATAAAAAATAAAATTGTCACATGTCAATCTGTCATTGTGCCACGTGGAAGAAACGATGTAGTGCCACGTGTCACTATTGGATGTCAAAAGTCTCAATGTAGTCTCTGTATTTGTTATTTTGTCTCAATCTGGTCCCAATTTTTTTAAAACTGAATCAATTTCATCCCTATATCAAATTTAGTTTTTATATAAATTTACAATGGTATTTTTATTATAATTGATATTTTTAACAAAATTAAGTTTATTTAAATGTATATTTTGCATTGAACTTTATTTAAATATTGTTTCAAATATTTATATTTCAATAATTTATAGATAGACAAATGTTAGAATTGTTATAATTTTTTTTAAAATTTTATATTTGAATTTATAAAGTTTTTATTTTTAAAGCAACTCTAACATTTATCTTTAAATTATGTATATATAAATATTTAAAATAAAATTTAAATAAATATCAGTGAAAAATATACATTTAAATAAATTTAATTTTGTTAAAAATATCAACTATAATAAAAATACCATTGTAAAATTTATATAAAATTTAAATTTGATACAAGATGAAATTGATTCAGTTTTAACAAAATTGGGACCAAATTGAGACAAAATAACAAATATAGGACTACATTGAGACTTTTCACATCTAATAGTGACACGTGGCACTGTCACTGTCACATCACACTGTCTCTGCCACGTGGCACAATGTCAGATTGACACGTGGCAATTTTAATTTTTTTTAAAAAAAATTATAAAAAAAAATAAAAATTAAAAAAAATTAAAAAAAAAGTCAAAAAAACCACGTGCTGACACGTGGCACATAATTAGCACCGTTATTGGTCAACTAACGGAAAGGAACTAATTGTAACGAATTTTCTAAAATAGGGACTCAATTGAGTCAAATAAAAATGGGAGACCTACTTGATATTTCGCTAAAAAATGGAGACCTATGGAATGATTTAACCAATTTTAAAATAATAGCTAAGAAGGTATTGCATTATTTTAAAATAATAAGTCTAAAAATTCAAATCTTGCATGAAATAATGTTTAAAAGAGTTATTAAAATGTTCGGAATTACACAAAGAAAACATTTTATTAAACAAAGGAAAAGTATCGTGAAAGACAAAGAGAACAGAAGATCGATCTGTAGGATTCTGAAGGTTGGATTGTGTGATTTTTGAAGAAAAAAAGCATAAAGAAGATTTTTGAGAATGTGATGAAGATGGTGTCACAGACAGATTCAGATTCTGCAGCAATGGCATATCAACACACATGCATGTGCTGCTTTATCATAAATTATTTTATAAAAAAAATCCTAACTTTGATATAAGTTGGTTGATGTTTCGAATTTACCTTTCTTATTAAAAATAATTAGTTAATTTACTAATGAGTATTTTCAATCAGTTTTTTATTTATTTATTATGTTTTTAATTTATTAAGTACTGTATTTGGATTTTTTACATTTGTATAGATTTTTTATTATTTAATTTTTTTAAATGTAGTTGTTATTTAATTTGTCATCTTAAAGAAAAATATGAAAATTTAAGAATTAATATAAAAAATATTACTGTCATAACCAAATTATAATACGTTCAATTATAATAAATATATATTTAAAAGGTAAGAAAAAAAGTTCTGCAGATGAAAATGGTATATTTTTCACAATATATGGTTGGATTAAGTTGACAATCAAATAAGGTGAGAGCAAGTTTACCGTATCATATCCATTTTTAAGTAAAAATTTATTTTTCAAAATTAAAGGACACAAGAAAAGATATCACATAAGAGTTGTATAAAATATAATTTGTTTTAAACTTAGATAAGAATTTGTGGTGCACTGTAAAATTTTAATCCCATGCATACAAAGTTATATTCTACAGTATTTTTATAAACTTCTTCCGTTATAAAATACAAATTTATACTTCTTCAGCATTATGAAAAAGATTTCAAAATTTCATTTAACTTAAACAAAGTGGAAATTCAATAAGATATTATTATTTTTTTCAATAGAAATAATGAGCATTTTAACAAATATAATATTTAAATATAAAAGTAATACTAATTCAAAATGATTTTGATCACAAGTCAATTATTATTATTTTTTTTTTTGGCCATGGCAAAAAGTGGAAGCGGAAGAAATGACGTGATTTGTCTGGCAAAAGTCCTAATCCTAAAGATTTATTAAAGAATACCAACGTTTTACATCTTCAAATCCCTCTTAAGGTGTCAATTTGTATCAATGATAAAAAGTTCTGCTTTTTCAAACAATCAATTTATTAATTTATTAAAAATTAAATATGATTTTGACTAAATTAATCTAAAATTATAAAAATCTAATTTTTACTATAAAAATTAAGGATCAAAATTTATTATTTTATTCATTTAAAAGATATTCATGCTAGGAACGGAACTAATTATAATATTTCTAAAAATTTATTAATCAGTAATTATAATTAAGAAAATTCATAGTATAAAAGGTAATATATATATATATATATATATATATATATATATATATATATATATATATATATATATATATGCTTACAGCCGTTATATGTTTGTCCGATCGTTTACTTTAAAAAAAATCATGTTTTATTTTTGGAATAAATAAAATATTTACTTTTAAAATAAAAGATAAGGGATTAAATATATTTTTATTTCTCAAGTTTTAGTAAATTTTGAAATTAATCTCTTTTTGAAATTTTAAATCAATTTAGTCATTTATTTATAAAAATGCGTGAATTTAATTATTTTTATCAAATTTTGTTAAGTTTATTTAACATTTTAAACCTATTTTATGATAATATTTTAATTAACATTAAAGTTAAAATGTGTCAAACAGTGTAAATAATTCAAATACTATCATGAAATGCGCTTGATACATTAAATCAACTCAACAAAATTTAGTTAAAATGACTAGATTTACGTATTTTAGAAATGAATAACTAAATTAATTAAAATTTTTAAAAATGAACTAATTCTAAATTTTATTAGAGAAAAATATATTTAATCCAAATTTAAAAAACCTTAAATTTAGTCTTCAATAATATATAAAGTAAAAGAAAGAGAAACACAATATAACTTGCCGACAAGGTCATATAGTCCAAGAGCGTGAGGGTGCATGCTCATACATTTATTTTATTTTGTCAGACATTGCAAATTGCGACCCAACCTTCTTATATTAACTGTAACACTCAACATATCCTTTCCTTTCACACTATCTTCCTAACAAAACTCGGTTTGTCGCATATATTTCGTGTTTTTTTAATTAAAATATCACAAATATTACTATTGATACGTAATTAAAAATTTATATTGAATAAAATTTCACAATACTCAAACATTTCCTTACCTGATAACATTTACGTTCTTTTCTATTTTAACGAGATAAAAAAATAGAAATTAAACTCAAATCATACCAGAAATGAACTAAAAAATATATTATAGTAATAAGAAAAAACCTTAATATAAATTAGAATCGTAAAATTTCTTACACCGTCCTTCTTTGATAAGATTAGAACGGTGTTCCATTTCGAGGGACATTTGATAAGATTATAACAGCAATTTGTGATAGAAAAAGAAGAGGAGTAAAGGTGACGGTGATTGATGTTAATCATAACATAGTAAACTAACTACTTGCGTTAAAGTCATTAATATTAAATTGTCAACGCTAATGAGATTTAATTAAGAAGTTGTTGTATTTAATTGAATTTGGGTTCAATCTACGATGGTTATACACTGAAAAGAGTATCAGTGTCTGGTTATGCAACGCATCTTTCAATATTCTTTTGTTATAAATTAACATTTCAAATCTCTTAATCGTTACGTTTGCCATGTTCAAGAAATTTTATTACATTTGTGACACAGATCAAACTCAGGTTTGAATCTTCTGTGCTGAATAATCTTTTCTCACAGCATTTTTATTTTTTTTCATTTTTCAGTTGTTGTGGAGTCATTGTCGTCAATGTAATTTTATGCAAATTATACAGTATAATTCGAAAATTTCATGATAAGCTTTTTAATCTTAATTTCAATCTCTTCTGGAAGGTGTCCCCAACGCCTTTCAAATCTGAATTGCGATGAAGTACTGTTGACGTTACCATGTGAGCATGAATGAATAAAAAGGAAAATTTTCTTCCTTTTTTCTTGTTCTATGACACATTTCCACTTGTGCCTGGTTGTACTTTTCCCATCACTGAAAAAAAGTTTTTAATATTATTTTCTGTTAAGTAAACCATAGTCAAAGGCATGAGTTATGAGAAGTTTTACTATTCTCTCTTCTCTTGTCCGTTTCCCACAACGCGTTTGATTCTTCATATCAACACTTGAAACTCTGAATTCGTTATCTTCACACATAGTGCTGGTGTTTCTGGGTCTCTCTCTTCCTCGTCCTCACATTTCCTTCACTTTTTGGGACAATTTCTTTCGCTTCTTCTTCTTCATTCTTTTCTTATTAATTACAGAGTTTGTCAGCTTCTAAATCAGATGAGAGAGATAGAGAGAATATAAATATAAGGTGGATCACCCAACCAATGGGTCTACAGCTGTCCCAGACAGACATGATGAAATCTTAGTTTACTTTAGTTGTCCATTTGAGCTAAGCATCATCCATTTAATGTAAGTGTCAATTTTTGTTTTGTTTAATGATAATGTTGTTCCTTGTAACTGACACCTTCTCATCGTGTGGGGCCACTGCCACATCTTGGTTATGATTCTGAGCTTTGTTTTTATCCATAATTGCGTTCTCTCATGCTAAACTAGGGTGTATTTATTAGCTTCTGCATTTGGGGTATGGTAAATGATTTGTTATGTTATTCCATTTTTTTGCTGTTTTTGTTGTTGACCATTTACTTCGTTGGTTGGTTAAATTGAACGTGATGATTTTCTGTCAGTTAAGATGTAACATTTGTGTCCTATGTTTGATGATGCGCTCTCGTCATTTACATTTTCATAAATTGCAACGTAAGTGTTTGATGAAAATGACACGGTTTTATTGGACTTGCCTTTTGGTTTGTGACGAAATTTCAACTAAGGGTGTTGTGTTTTATACTTTAATTATTATTTTCAGAAAATTGCGACGTGGTGTGAGGACCAGCAGTATAATTTTCCTTCTGCAAGTTGCGGTTGTGGATGAGTTGCTGAGATGTTCACACATTTTCTGTCCTTTTCTGTTTGGTTCCAATAAGGATCTTTCTCCTCCTCTTTCCGTATTCTTACCATAGCCTCATATTTAAATATTAACTGCCAATAGGGGCCAAATTTATGTTAGTGACTGATTCCATATTTAAGAGCTTGTGCTTCTAAAGTCCAGCATAACACGCTAGTGTCTTTCTGGGTTCTGTTGTGATCTTTTGACCTCAAACAATGAAGGCAAGGAGAGGAAAACGCTCTGAGGTAAGGCTTAACATTACCATGCTATGAAACTTGCTTTTTGGCTGGTACCTTGTTCTTAACAGAATTCCTCATTTCGTTTTATTGCAGGCATTCTGGCCTTCCATTGTGATGAAGAAATGGTTAAACATCAAGCCCAAGGTGAATGACTTCAGTGAAGATGAAGTGGACACTGAAACCGAGAGTGAAGATGATGGTATGTTTGAGTTTTACCTTATTCTTTTTTCTGTTTAGTTTGATAGTTTCCAATTTTTCCCATTTGCTTCTTTCAGCTTGCTCTCTTAGAGGCTCAAGAATGCGTGAAGATAAACCACCCCTTAGAACACAAGAGATTCCTTCCAAATTCTCAAGTCAAAGATCAGGCAATTCTCCGTTCCTTTTCAGCAATCTGGTTCTCTTTTGAAGATAAATGGAAAACGAAGAATGATTCCATTATAACTGGTTTTAACATTTTCTTTTCTCTTTTTAGACCTTTTGCCACGCTTGATAGAAATTTTTAACTGTAGCTTATTATGAAATTAAGAATATGAAATAACAACTTGGCTTGGCTTTCACAACTTTGCTTTTAACTGGACTCAAACTCGGTCAATGCCACACAACTTTTTGATGTTTCGGATGCAACTACGATTTGAAAAGAATTCCCTGGCAGAAGCAAAAGGTCGTCCAAAGCATATCAATGTGTTCAAAGAGAATTTTAAGTGAACCATCTTGTTTTATGAATTCAAATGATTGTTCTTATCACCTGACACCATTAGCCGTGATTTGATATTTGTAATTCAGATGCATCTAGTAAGGGCCAGAAGGCAAGACACAGAAGAGGAAAATCTGAAACTCTGCGAGCTCAGTACATAAACACAAAGGAAGTGAGGTGTGGAGCTAACCTGGTTATGCAGCATGACATTTAGACTTAAATTAAATTGAAGCACATCAATGAAAGGGATCTTAATTTTGATTACTGTTCAGGGTAACAATTGGTACATGGAATGTTGCTGGAAGACATCCCTCTCAGGATCTTGAAATTGATGACTGGCTCTGTACTGAAGACCCAGCTGATATTTACATTCTTGGGTGAGTACTGTGAGTTTCTGAAGTTGCCCGTGATTTATTATTATCTCTATTGAAAATCTTGTTTTGTTTACCAAATCTGCAGAAAACATCCTTGTACCTTCTGTTTGTACTTTTCAGAAAACATCCTTGTACCTTCTGCATGGTTTTCTGATAACTAAAGTCTTTGTGGGCTTTAACAGTTTTCAGGAGGTAGTTCCACTGAATGCCGGAAATGTGCTAGGAGCAGAAGATAATACACCCATTCAAAAATGGGAGGCAATCATTAGAAGATCTTTAAACAAATCTTCTGAGCCTGACAGTAAACACAAAAGCTACAGTGCCCCTCCTTCTCCAGTGTTAAGAACTTCTTCTGCAGCTGATCTCCTAGCAGATACTATAGACGTTGATAATCCAATTCCAATAGATATGATGATTGAGGAATTGGTAGGAACAGTAGAACATGACGAGGTGAAACAGCAAGAAGTGAAGAGCATAATTGAAATAGAGAATAACTTACAGTTGAGGAGAATATATGGCATTGATATTGACTGGCCTGAACGCTCATTAGATGCGATCCCCCAAATTGTTGATTCCAACTCAAAGTTGCGGAGAGTACTAAGCAGTTCAGCCAGAATTGGCTTTAACAGGACTGAAAGTACTTTGAAATATACTGTTGGATTGAAACGTTCACACCACAGTTCTGGAAACTTGGGCCTGCTGTGGGAAGAACAGCAAGTGATACCTGAAGTGGTTGATTCTGTCTCTGATTTGTTATCAGCTGAGGGTGATGATGCTTTCATTGAAATGGTGAACACGGAAGATGATAATGAACTAGGTACCATGAAATCTTGTGGAAATCCAAGGTATGTCAGGATTGTGAGCAAGCAAATGGTAGGGATATATGTATCTGTTTGGGTTCAGAGAAGGTTGAGAAGGCACATTAATAATTTGAAAGTTTCCCCAGTTGGAGTTGGTCTTATGGGCTACATGGGAAACAAGGTAAGACATGTTTCACACTGAATGTGACATCATTATGCAGACATATTTCAAAGCATTCTTAGCAATGAGGGGTAGCATTTCAAGTGTTACCTAGCAAAGTTTTATTTTTGTGATCACTAACCATCAGTGATTGTATTGTACCTACCTACACATTTGGACATGAGTGATGTGATGTGATGACACATTGTCACTGATGCAGGGATCAGTTTCGATTAGTATGTCTCTCTTCCAGTCACGTCTGTGCTTTGTTTGTTCCCATTTGACTTCTGGTCAGAAGGAAGGAGCTGAACATAGGAGAAACTCTGATGTTCATGAAATTCTGAGACGCACTTGCTTCTCACCTGCCTTTGATGCAGATCAACCACAAACAATCCCATCTCACGAGTAAGCTTCACTGTGTGATGATGAAACCTTTTTTCTTCTTTACAATTTCAGCAAAGTTTTCCTTAGAGATACTATGTTCATCGAGTGCTGTTGGTTGCTAACAGCCAGATTTTCTGGTTCGGGGATTTGAACTATCGTATCAATATGTTGGATGCTGAGGTTAGAAAATTGGTGGCTCTAAAGAAGTGGAATGAATTGATGAATTATGACCAGGTGAGACTTGTGCCTACAAAATATGCTTATTCTTAGTTTTAGCTTTTTATTTGAGCTTGAATGCCTTAGATAAATAGTAATTGGTTAAACTAATTTTGCAGCTAAGCAAAGAATTGCGTATTGGGCGTGTGTTTGATGGATGGAAAGAGGGGTCGATAAACTTCCCACCCACTTACAAGTATGAAATTAACTCTGATAGATATGTTGGTCAGAGCCCAAAAGAAGGTGAAAAAAGAAGATCTCCAGCATGGTAAGTGCAACACTGGATTATCAACCTAAGAATATTTTGTTGCTACATCACATATGTTATAAAAACCATTCAATAGGCAAAGTAGGGGGCAATATTTTAATCTGGGGTAAGATTATGCAGGTGTGATCGTATATTATGGCTAGGAAAAGGAATAAAACAACTACAATATGGCCGTGCAGAAATTAACCTCTCAGATCATAGACCAGTTAGTTCAGCCTTCTTGGTTGAAGTTGAAGTGTTTGATCATCGCAAGCTAAAAAGAGCTCTAAATTTCACTAGTGCAGCAGTGCACCCAGAGATCTTCCTTGATGAAGATGGAGAAATATAATCATATTAGAAATTCATTGAATTCAACTACAGTCGTATTAAATTCTGGTAAAATATAGTGTTTTACATTTTTTCCTTGCAACAATCCAATTTCTGACATGCTGTGTGGGATATTCTTTTGGATAGATATAGATTATACAGAAGAAAAAAAAAATACTTATACATGATTGTGCATTCAAAACAAATTTTGGGGTTTGCTTAATGCTATCAGGGTGTTGGAGTTTTGTGTTTGTATCATGATTTGGCTTGCATGTATGTGTTAACATGGATTTATTCTACTGCAGTGTGTTAGGAGCACTCTTCTCAAGTTAGCTCAGAAAGAAGAATCCATTGAGATTAACTGTGATATCAATCATTTTGCCAATCTAAATTGCATAGGAAGCCATTGAGATAGCTATAACAGTAAACTGTATATACTGATACAAAAAGATGATTTTGGAACCTTTTTTTCATCCCTAGTAAACAGTCATTATTTGATTTTAGCCTCATCAGTTGTGTTGTGTTCCATTATTTTATATTTTTGGACAATAAACATGGGATGGTGATTTTTTAACAGTGCACAAGTTCTGTATAACCTAGCATTGAACTTCAAGCATTAACGGGAAAGAGCCTTGGATGGTTTTGGTGTGATTGTTGCTAATTAAATTTTACCACTTTGCTTTTGTTCTTGTTGGCATTTTTGTTCCCCAATCACAAAAGTTGTCTCTTAAAATCCTCTTATGCTCTTACCTGCGCACTGCATCAAGTATGAAATAGTGAAAGTTCATTTGGTTAAAATCCATCAATGTCACACAACATATAAATTCGGAGAAATTAATTCCAAGCTATTCCATAAGTTTCATAGCAACATATTAAAAATAGGGAAAATGTTCCTTTTAATTTCAATTCACATTTCAAAACATTTACTACACTATTCAATCAACACAAAAATATTTACCAATTATTTCTACTTTTTATTTCTTAAGTAAAAGAATTGTCACCAAATACATTTAAAGAGTACTTAAGATTACTAGAGGAAGAGGTGAAAAGATTAGATTGTTGAAACATGAAGTAAATGAAATTCTTTATCACATATTTATATAGTTATAAGTTGTCAATAAATTCATCAAATGAATTTTTTTAATTGATAAACAAAGGAGTGAAAAAGAATTGAAAAGTTGAAATATATTAATATACTAGAAAATTCTTATTAGATATTTATGTCAACATAATTTAAGTTGATAATGTATAAATTAAATTTTATAAAATGGAAGCAGTAGGTAATTTGTTGAAAAATCATTACATTCTTATAAAATATGCATAACATTTTTTACCTAAAAAGTCATTTAAAATCAATTAACTAGACTCTACAATATTTGTGTTTTACTGTTTTTTCCTTTCCTTTGTATTAAGCTTTAAAATTTTCAATTATGTTTTTAAACACTTTGTTCCTTTGTAATACAAATGTTAAATAGATGAACAGAGTTTTGAAGCTTTTAAAAATTAAGATACCAAACACTAAAAATATCAAAACTTAAAAAAGGACTAGAACTAACATTTAGAAGATAAGAAAGTGTAACTATTGTTTTGCTCAGAAAATGATTCTGACTTCTTGTACAGACCATGAATATTGACTCTGCATACAAGTTAACTAAGAAAACTACATGCACCAGCATAAACTCTCCTAACACTCAATAATACAATATACAATTTGAATAGCTTCATGGAAAATTACCATCAAAACAAATAATATACAATTTCGTCCTTGTTCTTTTCCACATTTTCAAACCAACTTAGGGTGGATAATTCTCCCATGACAACACCTTCTGCTACCCAGTTAATATATACAATGCTCATAAAACAGAACAGAATTAAAAACAATAAACAGAAAGTCAAGTTGGTTGTATCAACTCTTGGTGGAACCAAAGCACCTGGCAAAATTCTCTTCCCTAATGTTGGTTTGAAAACGTAGAAGAAAACACCAACAAATTGTACAAGAAAACATTTTTATCAGAAGCTTCAGTTTAAGCACATACAGCAGCAACATACAGCACCAGCATTTCCCATTCCCATTTTTCATCATTTCCTTCGATGGAGAGTATGAAGATCGCACTCTTGTTGATGGGTATTTTGTTAAATGCTACAACTCTAAGTGGAGTGGAACTTCTTGCTCATGACTACTACAAGGAGAAGTGTCCCATAGCCGAAAACATCGTGAGACATAACGTGGAGGTGGCACTTTTGAAAGATCCTCGTTTGGCAGCTTCTCTACTTCGCTTACACTTCCATGATTGCTTTGTCATGGTAAGTAACCATCTTCCATTTCTCTCTTCTTTTGCTTGAGCTTTTCATCTCCACGATCAATGATTCTTTTTTTGTTGTCCATTTGTTGGATGTTGAATTGAAACAAGGGTTGTGATGCATCGGTGCTTCTGGACAGCGTGGAGGGCATGACAAGCGAAAAACTGGCAGGGCCAAATGTGAACTCTTTACGTGGGTTTGAGTTGATAGACAACATAAAGTATTTGCTGGAAGAGGAATGTCCCATCACTGTTTCATGTGCAGACATCCTTGCCATGGCTGCACGTGATGCAGTTCAACTGGTACATAAAAAGGAATGTCATTACTTATCAGACATGTATTGTTCTTCTGATTCACCATAGTTTCTGTTGTTGGCTTTTGCAGAGAGGAGGACCAAGATGGGAGGTGTTGCTAGGGAGAAAGGATTCTCTGGAGTCAAGTTTCACTGGAGCTAACCTTTTCATTCCTGCTCCAAATTCTTCTCTAGAGGTTCTCATAGATAACTTCAAGCAACAAGGCCTTGACACAGAAGACTTGGTAACTCTATCAGGTATATATATTATTTTGACAAACGGTAACTAAATTCAAACAATGAAATCAACTGAAAAATTAAGAGATTATGCAACTAATCAGGTGAACAAAAACCAGGTAGCCATACTATAGGAAGAGCAAGATGTTTAAACTTCAGGCAGAGGATATATGAAGAAGAAGATGAATATCACCATGGCAATGATCGGTACAAACGGTACACAACCTTCAGGAGAATCCTGCGGTCTATTTGCCCTGTTGAGGGAAGGGACAACAAATTTGCACCCCTTGATTTGCAGACCCCAAAAAGGTTTGACAACCAGTATTTTATAAACATTCTTGGAGGGAATGGATTGTTAGGTTCTGATAATGTTCTTATCAGCCAGGATTTGGATGGACAGATTACAGAGCATGTGTGGGCTTATGCATCCAATGAAAAACTTTTCTTTGCTTCATTTGCTAAATCTATGATTAAGATGGGAAATATCAATGTTCTTACAGGTGATGAAGGAGAAATTAGGAGGAATTGTAGATTTGTCAATGCCTAGTAGTAATGTATACTTGCTTATGATCTGTTATACACTAATTGAACTCAATCTCATTGCAGTTCCAATTCAGAATAGATTATAAATGAACTTCATCAAATAACAAATGAAGGAAACAAAATTTTGGTAATCACGCATGTCTTTTAAGATCAGAGTTGCAAGTGGGAAAATATTTCACTTTAATACACAAAAAGAATGATAATGATGAATTATTACAATAGTTGTATATCGTTTCATCAGACTCAAATTATGTTAATGCTGGTAAACATAAAGAAAAGTTAGAACAAAGAAATAAAAATAGGGCATCAGTTCTCCAAGGTGATAAAACATCAATGAATTTAATTCAGACGCAAATTACCCATTTTTTAAGATGAGATTCATCACATGCCCATTTCAAACAGCGGAAAAATCGTTTGATAAATTATTTAAAAATATGAATTAATATAAAAATAAAGAAAGAGAGAAAATAGAACGTGGCAATGACCGAGAGCCCACCGGAGACTCGCTTCCGACACCTGCATTTTGAACCTTTACTGAACCGTATACATACATGGCGATGCTATAACTTCGACAGGGAAGAAGGGTTGTGACATTTTATAGATACATATTAGGGTTTCGTAAGAGGAAGTTAGAATTTTGGTTGGGTTTTGAATGGGCCGTTGAGTATTACAGGCCCAATTCTATCTACCCAATAAAATAAAAGGATAATGTTTTTTAATATATTAATATCTTTGATTGATACCAAATTTTGCAAAGTAAATTACCATTCGATGCATTTTAATCCTTTTGATTATTATGAATACGTTATGAACAAGTATTTAAAAGAATTGACAAAAAATATTTTAACATAATTTTTTATACATTTAGTATATCGGGTGTTTTGTTTATTTTTATTCGCCATTTTACCTTTTTTCTTAAAGAGAGTTTAATTCCGTTGTTTGAAGGGGGTGAGCCAGTGATTGAAGTAATTCTGAAGTTATAAATATTAATGGACTTAATTATTAAAATTATGAAAATATCATTTTAGTATTTAAAATTATTAAAGATAATACTATATCCCTCGAGTTTGATTCACTTTAATTACGATTTTAAATTTGAAACATGACCAAACAATTATATCAAATATTCAGAAAGAGAATTTTAAAGACAATACTTACATATTAATGTTTTTTTTATAATTTGAAAGACTAAATTAACTGATATCCAGAATTAAGTCAACGTAAGACAAAATTTAAGTTCAGCTTCTTAAGTATTTTTGTATAAATAATTTTACCAAACACTAAATTACGATATCAATAATTGCCAACCAATCCTTTCAGTAGTTTTCCCGGTGTTCATCACCATTGGCTTGGTTCAGTTATCACTGTCAAGCGTGGGAGTTCAATAAAATTGGCATGAACTGAGAAGGAAAAGCTGGGTCCAATGTAAGGTAGACACTGATTGATCAAATTAACAACTCATTATTGCAAACTACTGCTAACATAACTATCATCATGAACTACGGGAAATAGTTCTTATATCAGAAACTGGAATGGTGTGTGTAGTAATCACCTAATGAAATAAGCCACCATACAACATTTCAGTTGCAGGAGAACTGTGATTTATACCCAGAAAACTAAACAATCACTTAGTAACAGTTCATAGCATTTTTTTGTCAAAATCAATTCAGATTTTCCTTGTTGAAGGACTACAACAACACACAGTTACTTTCAATTTTTCATGACGCCGCCGTAATCTTGAATCCACACCATGAATTATGAAGTGAAGGTCTCTTTCTCTCTATATATTACTAAATATAGCTTGGTCATAGACAGTTGCAAAAAAGATTACAAAGTATAGTTACACTGAACATTAATCAGTAATTGTTAAGAACAAACAAGAAAGAAAAGCTTGAGGTCGTATACAACATTGCAAGACAGGCAAACATTGAAAGCATAATAAAAAAAGTGGTAACAGCCAACAACCTTGACCTTGCTAAGAGGTAGCAGCCTTAATGGCTTTCTGCAACTCAGATTCCACGTCAGTGGCCACACTCTGCGATTTATTTGGCTGCACTTTTTTCTCATCCTCTTGTCTTCCACTCTTGTAGCTTCTTCTACGCTGCGACTCCTCAGAAGAGGTTTTACTCACTCTGTTTGGTTGCAGCACCACTTCTTTTCTGGCGGTGGAAATTCCCATTTTCATCTCATCCAGAGCATTTTTCATCTCCCTATTTTCCCTCTCCACGTTCTCCAAATCTCTCCCCATCCAAAAACACATTTCCTTCAACACCTGCAAATCAACTTCAGAACCGACCCTTTTCTTCTGACTATTATCATTGTTATTATTCTCTTTCCCATCCTCAACCCTCTCTAACCCTATCTTATTCACGGTTAAGCTCGGCATTTTGGAACCGAAATTCCGGGGAAAATTCACCCCCCATCGGAAGTTCAAGAAGAAACCTTTCGTAACAGGCACCACCGTCCGAGCCATAACCCTAATTCCAGGAGAGAGAGCGTGTTTCCCATCGTTGTTAGAGTTTTCCAAGACGTTAGGGTGTGATTGGTCTCTGTTATCGCACGGTTCCAATTTCAGATTCTGCCAACCCGAGGAAGACTCGTCGGACACAATTTGAGGTGTGGGAGGGAGAGGAGAAGGGGGTGGTGGGGTGTCGGAGAAAACGGTTTTGTGGAGAGAGAAGTGGCCGAATTGGGGTTTGAATTGGAGAGAGAAAAAAGGGGTTGGGGTTGGGGAGAGGGAGAAGTTAGCGGAGAAGACGAGAGGGGAGTGGGCCGGGGAGCCCAACAGGCCCAGGCCCGACTTGAGGGAGAGGGAGAAGGGTTGAGAGGCGGTGGGCGTGTAAGAGACTCTGAGGGACGGGCCTGATGTGAAGTTTGAGGAGAGTGAGAAGGAAAACTCGGAAACGGAGTTGGTGGCGGTGGTGGCGGTGACGGCGGAAAGAAAGGGGTTGTTGAGTATAGTAATGGGTACCTTGGCCGTCATGATTTGTGCGCTGTGTTGGTGGTGGTTTTCATCACCCTGGAACTTCAAGGACAGCTTCATGTGAGTGCTGGGGTGTGTTGCTGCAACCACCGTGCTATGAAAGATACAGAAGATGACGACGACCAACGAACTCGTCTTTGGGCCAAACACTAATCTTTGGCTTTCTTTTATCAACAATTTAATTACTGTTTTTTTCTTTCGAGGAATCAATAACTGAAATTTACTCTGTTTCACTTCAAAATAATCTACTATGATACATCATGTTACTAAAAATTCGAATTTCGGGCTTACAATTATGCAATTGTGATATATATTTTAGTAAATTTGTATACATTTTATTCATTCTACTGGATAAACTCTTCATTACACGTTCTCATATTTTTCGGATGGTGTTCAAATATATCTAAAACTTTATTTTTTTTATATTACAGAAACCTTCAGATATTTTTATATATATTTTTTTAAAATTTTAAATAAAATTATTTAAAAATAAATTCTTAAAAAGAAAAATTTTGATCAAAATAATAATTTTTAAAAACATTTAAAATTAATTATTCATTAAATATAATGTAAATAAATTTGATGTTCTAAAATGTAAATTTAAAAAGTTTCATCAAAATATAAATTTTGAAAAATTAGTATTTTGAAAAGTAAATTTAATTTCATAAATCTAAATAAAAAACAAAAATTATATAAAGTTAAATTTTAAACAAATTTTTAATAATTAATATTTTTTAAAATATTTTATTTTAATGACTTAAATATTTTAAAAAAAAGTTAGGCTCAATTAATTTTGAGTCTTTCAAATATTTAGAGTTCTCGGCCGAGTTACTATTAAATTTTTGTTCAATTAAGTATTTGCGGTTTGATTTTTTTATCAACTATATAATATGACACTAATATTGCATGTCAAGATTTTCAAGGTTTGTTATATACCGGTTAGTTAAGCAACATGGTGATGTTGTTAATGTCAATCTTGTTAGTATTTGTTTAAATAATGATATCAACATAAACAATAAGGTACTAACAATGTGATATTTTTGATGTTTAAGAAAAAGGGAAGGATTATATTAGATATGTTAGAAATATGGAAGGAAGGAAGAAAGTTATTCGTACCATGTTCTCCAAAAGGTGTATAAAGAGCATAGTAGCTTGTAAATTTTGCTGGACTAATGATAGATAAATCAAGTGAAGGTTATATGTAAACTTCTTCATCAAGATCATCATGAGAAAGAGCGTTCTTAACATCAAGTTCTTTGAGAATCCATTGGTTTGAAGCATCAACAAATAATAAATGAATGACGATAAATTTTGTTACTAGGACAAACGTGTTCAGGTAATCCAAATCTTTCGGTCTATACGAGCTTTGAAACAATCAACTGCATCCAAACACTTTGTTTTATTTTGTAGATTCATTTGTAATCTATAATTATTTTGTCAAGAAAAAGAAAAAGGTATATGAAGATCCAAAAATGATTAGTATTTAAGGATTGTAGCTCATCATCTATGGCTTGTATCCATTTGGGATATTTGGAAGCCTCAAAGTAGTTGCGTGACTAGGTAAAAATAGAAATCCATAGGATAGTGTATTTAAAATTTGAAGATAAATTATCATGTAAAATGTTTTTGCAAATGATATTTTACCGCAATGTTTTGTGTAAAAGTCTCGTAAGTACGTGGGTGTTTGTTTTCTACAGGTAGACCTTCTAAGAGAAGTTTGAATAGTTTCAATAATATCACGATGACGAAAATTTCCTCAAAGATTTAACCTACATAATCGTTTTTAAATTTGTAATTGTTTTTCTTTTAAATTTTTATGAAATTTAAAAATAATTTCCATTAAATAAAACAAATCCTTGAAAGAAAAAGTTTGTCATAATCACAATATAAGATAATTCAATATAGGATAGTTGTCTTATAACACCCCTCTTAATCAAGAGGGCCGTGTCAAGTCAGCAGCCCAATACACCTCAACCCCTCACCCCTCAGGCCACACAAGGACCACCAGGTAGGTTGTTGCCAGTCAGGGTCGAACCCCAGACCTGACCTTTAACACCCTCTCAACAAGAGAGATGTCACCAGTTGTGCTAAAATGTGAGAACCCTCTTTTATTTTTTCCCCCTTTCTAAGAACATTCTCTGCCAACACACAAGGAGATTATACTCCACTCACCTACACCTCTCTACTTCACAATTCTCCTCCTTCTCTCTAACCACCAAAGAAGTTCAGATTCCTAAATTCAATCCCTAAATTTGTTTTCATTCTTTCAGCAACAGCAACACAACCTGAGATCACCACAGAACCTCCTCCCCAAGCTGTTCGATCCATCCTTACGCGTAAGTCGAATTTCAATTTCCTCAGTTCACCTTCCTTCTTTCTGATTTTAGGGTCTTTAAGTGGTTGGGTCGAAATTTGGGAATAAACTCATGTCTAGAATTCCCTTTCAGCTCCTTAAGTGTTGAAGTGGTACCATTCTTCTGTTGAGAGCTGATCTTGCTTGGGCTTTGTTGTGGGAAGGTAAGGGAAGCTAACCCTTTCTTTAAGGTTTCTAGAAAATCCGTGAAAAAAAGCTTGAATTGCATGTTTGATTTATGGATTTGGTGTTTGAAATTGTGTGAATTGATGAGTATTTGATTGGTGCTAAAGGGAAACTGGCT
>Ga0209589_1004358_pt1 | contig 24505 bp, 8 predicted proteins | sample CowpeawhiteBW_FD_187525 | JGI IMG/M metagenome (GOLD analysis project Ga0209589, IMG submission 187525) | Root nodule microbial communities of legume samples collected from California USA - Cow pea white BW (SPAdes) (version 2) | ecosystem: Host-associated > Plants > Roots > Nodule | place: USA...
GTAAAAATATTTTTGTTTCTTTTTAATATTATTGCTTCATTATTTTTGGGGGAAATTAACATTTTGAAAACCACATCAACTTTGCATTTTTAATTAAAGGTACCGCCCTTGGGCGGGCGCTGTAGGATGCTAACACCTTCCCTACGCGTAATCGACTCCCGAATCCAAAATCTGGTTTTTCGCAGACTTGTCTTATTTTTATGGTTTTCCATAGTTTTCCAGAATAACTATGGTGGCGACTCCAAATCTCTTTTTAAACCCGTTTTTCTTTTTTTGGTTTGTCGTCCCGTCGCGATTCCGGTTGCGACATTTATGTTGGAAGGGGAGCCTTTCATCCATAAATGAAGAACAGTTTTGATGATGTCTACTGATCTAGGATAAAACATAGCTTGGTCCAGTTAGGATATGCATTAGGAAATTAGTTTCTCTTTATCAAATGTATTTCAGGCTTGCTGTGTAATTCTGCATATGTTTAGTTTTTTAACTAATGGATTAGCTGTGAGTATGGTACAAAATAAGTGAAAATATACTCACGATAATCGATTAGGTAAATTGCTAATCGAATTAGTGACAGCAAAAACCTTTGTATAAAAGCTGTTTTTGGAATCTGTTTTGGGTCTAAAAAAATCAGAAAGATCACGCAGTTTTCATCTGAGATAGAGCCATCTGAGAGACACAAAGCTTCAGAAGATTCTGCAAGATAACTCAAGTACAAATCCAAGAAGAATTGATGGTTGATTCTACCATGATGGATCTTGCTTGATTCAAGGAGCATCAAGTCAAATTTGCACAGCTTAGGTGTATTCGTTTCTTGTTTTGTTTTCTGTATTTCTGATTATAGTTGCTTCAGTGCTTGAAGTGTAGGCCTAGGTGCAATTGTGTGGATGCATTGCTCCTAGAGGGAGTTCTTGATTGTTGAATCAAGTTCTTGGGTTTTGGGGGGTTAGAATTACATAGGTGTGCTTGTAATTCTTGGATCCTTTCTGTTTAGTGAAATCCTCCTAAGTGTGTTGCTTAGGAGAAGACTGAATGTAGATTCGCCCTGAATCGAACCAGTATAAATTGTGTGTCTTGCTTCTTTCTACTCTCTCATAATCTTTCTTGATTGATTTAAACAGTCCATTAACCCATAACTGTGAAATTGATTAATTGAGCTTTAAAACCTAAAGATTCATTCAAGATTCATCTTAAACAAGATAAAAGCCTATTAATCAATTCAGATACCTTTGTGGTTAAGATAATTAGACTGATCTGTTTTTAACAGTTTAAACTATTTATGATTGAAAAATATTTATTTTGCCATGTATTAAAATATTGTTGATATTATAATTATGGTAACTTTTTAACAAATATAATTTATAGAAAAACAAAAGAATATAAATTTGTTGTGAATTAAAACTTTAAATAAAATAAAATAAAATAATAAATAATTTTCTAATAATTTTTGCATGAAAATCATGTGAAAAAAATAAAATGAAAATCAGCAGAAAATTTAGTAGTTTCTTGTCGAATTTTAAGATATATATAATATGTTTTTACTAATTTAAATTTGTAAAAACATTTGCAACAAATATAAAATTTTTATGTGAAATTTTCTAGAAGTTTAAATCAGCAAGAAAAAATATGATAATAACTAAATTACATTTTTTACTGTAGTTTGTCATTTGTTATTGTTTTCAATAATAATAATGAATTTATGTTAAAAAAATATTAATGTGAATATTAATACTAATGTTAATGTTAACAACAATAATCTATAACTATATAAAGAAATAAATCAATAACAAAAGAAATAAAAAATTCAAATAATTGAAATATGATCCTAAAATAAATAAAAGTAGGTTGTGTGTCTAACTATAATAATAATAATAATAATAATAATAATAATAATAACACTCTAGATTATTACCCCGTAATGATACAAATAATAATAATAATAGAATAACTACATATATGAAAAGATACACATCTTTGGTGTCTTCTTTTATTTTTACAATTTTATCCTTTTAATTATTATTTTTTAAATTTAACTAATTATTCATAATAAAATAATTTTTTTCAGTTCGATTATTTTACTAATTTTAGTAACTATTTTTTTGAATTAATTACTCCAATATGATGATAAATCAACAACAAAACGAACAAAAAAGTGCAAGCAATTGGAACATGATCGTATAGTAAATAAAAATAAAATGGGTGTCTACCTATAATAATATCTCGTATTGATAATAATAATAATAATAATAATAATAATACACAACTACATATATAGAGATACATGTATATTATTTTGTTTTTACAATTATATTCTCTTAATTATTATGTTTTAAATTGAAGAGATTATTGATAATAAAAAAATTACTCTTTAGTTCTATTATTTTACTAATTTTAAAACTACTTTTTTTAATTCAGCTCATTATTCTGATGTAAAGATAAATCAATAACAAAACAAATAAAAATGCAACTAATTAATATATAATTCGTAATAAATAAAAGTAAAATGTGCATATAAATACTACAATTCAAATAATAACACTAAGATTGATATTAATATAATAATAATAACATTAATACTATTTTAAATAAAAATACAAAAAATAATAATAATTATTATTATATTAATATTAATACTAATACTTAAATGATTATTTGTAATAAAAAAAATACATTTTAGTTTTACTATTTTACTAATTTTAATAACTACTTTTTTGGATTCAATTAATTATTCAAATGTAAAGATAAATCAACAACAAAACAAATAAAAATGCAAGTAATGAAAATATTATCTCGTAGTATATAAAAGTAAAATGTATATCTAAATTCTACAATGCAAATAATTAAAATTTAATTTTGTGTCAAAATTCAAATAATATTAATAATACTAATATTATTTATGATAAGTATAGTACTAATAACAGTAAATAATAATAATAATAATAATAATAATAATTTTATTAATAATAATATTATTAAAACTAATAATAATAATGTTATTAATAATAATAAATTTTTTTAGTTTTTTTTTTCATAATCTATAAAAAGATTAATATATTATATTGATATTATAAGTAATGCTATATTAATATTTATACTACTACTAATATTATCAATAAATTTAATAATATCAACAATCATATGTAATCATAATATTAATATATTATATATTAATATCGTTAATAATACTAATGATAAAAATAATAACAGTAATAATTTTACTATTATTAATAATGTTAATAATTTTCAAAATAACAAAATATAATAGTAATAATACTAATAGTAATACTAATATTTTTACTACAAATTTAAGTATTAATTTTCGTATATTATAGTTAATAATTTTTCTAATTACTTCTTTACTCATAATAATAATAATAATAATAACTATATTTTTGAATTAATTACTCTGAAATAATGATAAATCAACAACAAAACGAACAAATATGTGCAAGTAATTGGAACATGATCATGTAGTAAATAAAAATAAAATTGGTGTCTAACTATAATAATAATATCCTGTAACGATAAAAATAATAATAATAATACACAACTACTTTATTTATTTCAACTAATTATGCAGATGTAAAGATAAATTAACAACAAAACAAATAAAAATGCAAGTAATTTATCTAAATACTACAATTCGAATAATAACACTAAGAATTATATTAATATAATAATAATAACTCTAATATTATTTAAAATAAAAATACAAAAAATAATAATAATTATTATTATTATATTAATATTAATACTAATACCAATTATCATTTTTAAAATTTAAATGATTATTTATAATAAAAATACTACATTTTACTTTTGTTATTTTACTAATTTTAGTAACTACTTCTTTGAATTCGACTAATTACTCAAATGCAAAGATAAACTAACAACAAAGCAAATAAAAATATAAATAATTAAAATATAATCTCGTAGTATATAAAAATAAAATGTGTATCTAAATACTATAATCCAAATAATAAAAATGTAAATAATTAAAATATAATCTTGTGTCAAAATAGAAACAATATTAATAATACTAATATTATTTATGATAAGTATAGTACTAATAACAGTAAATAATAATAATAATAATTTTATTAATAATAATATCATTAAAACTAATAATAATAATGTTATCAATAATAATACATTTTTCTAGTTTTTTTCATAATATATAAAAAATTAATATATTATGTATTGATATTATAAATAATACTATACTACTATTTTTACTACTACTAATATTATCAATAAATTTAATAATAACAACAATCATATATAATTATAATATTAATATATTATATATTAATATTGTTAATAATATATAATAATAATAATAATAGTAACTATTTTTTTTGAATTAATTACTCTGATATAATGATAAATCAACAACAAATAGAACAAAAAAGTGTAAGTATTTGGAACATGACCATGTAGTAAATAAAAATAAAATGGGTGTCTAACTATAATAATAGTATCTCGTATTGATAAAATAATAATAATAATAATCTATAACAATATATAAAGTGGATTCCCCTTTTTGTGTCCACTTTTCAAAATACTGATTTTACCCTTTAAATATAATAATATATTAAATTTTTAAAATTGACCGTTACTTTTACAAACTTTTTATAAAATCAGATGTCTCTACTTCTTCTCTTCTTCTTTATTTATCAATGGTTATTCTTTTATCTATTCTGATATATTTCACTTTATTTTTAATAAATATAATCTATAACAATATATAAAAGGGATTCCCCTTTTTGTGTCCACTTTTCAAAATACCAATTTTACCCTTTAAATATAATAATTCATTAAATTTTTAAAAATTGACCGTTAGTTTTACAAACTTTTTATAAAATCAGATGTCTCTGCTTCTTCTCTTATTCTTTATTTATTATTGGTTATTTTTTTATCTGTTATGATATATTTCACTTTATTTTTAATGAATATAATTTAAGTATATATATTAACTTAATAACATTATAATATTATCACCTACTAATATAATATCATGCATATTTACAAAATGCACACATACAGGCGCGATAGAGTCTGTGTTATGCTAGTAATAATAATAATAATACACAACTACATAAACTTTTTATAAAATCAGATGTCTCTGCTTCTTCTCCTCTTCTTCATTTATCAATGGTTATTCTTTTATCTGTTCTGATATATTTTACTTTATTTCTAATAAATATAATTTAAATATATATATATATATATATATATATATATATTAACTTAATAACATTATAATATTATCACCTACTAATATAATATCATGCATATTTAAAAAATGCATACACACAGGCGCGATAGAGCATGTGTTATGCTAGTAATAATAATAATAATACACAACTACATAAACTTTTTATAAAATCAGATGTCTCTGCTTCTTCTCTTCTTCTTTATTTATCAATGGTTATTCTTTTATCTGTTCTGATATATTTCACTTTATTTTTAATAAATATAATTTAAATATATATATATATATATATATATATATTAACTTAATAATATTATAATATTATCATATACTAATATAATATCATGCATATTTAAAAAATGCATACACACAGACGCGATAGAGCCTGTATTATGCTAGTAATAATAATAATAATAATAATACACAACTACATATATAGAGATACATGGTGTCCTATCTTGTTTTTACAATTATATTCTCTTAATTAATATTTTTTAAATTTAAAAGATTATTGATAATAAAAAAATTTCTCTTAGTTCGATTATTTTACTAATTTAGTAATTACTTTTTTTAATTCAGTTAATTACTCGGATGTAAAGATAAATCAACAACAAAACAAATAAAAATGCAAGTAATTAATATATAATCCGTAGTAAATAAAAGTAAAATGTGTATCTAAATACTACAACTCAAATAATAATACTAAGATTGATATTAATATAATAATAATAATAATTATTATTATTATTATATTAATATTAATATTAATACTAATACTAATTATTATTTTTTAAATTTAAATGATTATTTATAATAAAAAACTACATTTTAGTTTTATTATTTTACTAATTTTAGTAACTACTTTTTTGGATTCAACTAATTACTCAAATGTAAAGATAAACTAACAACAAAGCAAATAAAAAGGCAAGTAATTAAAATATAATCTCGTAATATATAAAAGTAAAATGTGTATCTAAATATTACAATCCAAATAATAAAACTAAATATCACAATGCAAATAATATAAATATAGATAATTAAAATATAATCTTATGTCAAAATTGAAATAATAGTAATAATACTAATATTATTTATGATAAATATAGTACTAATAACAGTAAATAATAATAATAATAATCTTATTAATAATATCATTAAAACTAATAATAATAATGTTGTTAATAATAATAAAATTTTCTAGTTTTTTTCTTCTTTATAATATATAAAAGATTAATATATTATATATTGATATTATAAGTAATACTGTAGTAATATTTTTTACAACTACTAATATTATCAATAAATTTAATAATAACAACAATTATATATAATCATAATATTAATATATTATATATTAATATTGTTAATATTACAGATACTAATAATAACAATAATAATTTTGCTATCACTAATAATGTTAATAATTTTCATAATAATAATGGTAATAATACTAATAGTAATACTAATAATTTCACTATTAATTTAAATATTAATTTTTGTATATTAAAGTTAATCATTTTTCTAATTACTTCTTTACTCATAATAATAATAATGTTAATTATACCAATAATAATCATATATAATAATAACATATAATAATAATAATGATAATAATAATAATAATTATTATTATAATATTAATATTGGTTATAATTTTATTACTATCACTACAAATAATATTTATAATAATAATATTATTAATAGTTATAAATAATAATAATACTTATAAAATATTACAAATAATATTATTGTTAATAGTTACAAATAATAATACTTATAAAAATATTACAAATAATAATATTACTTATAATCAATATTATAGTTGAAGTCATAAATAAATGAAAAGATAAAAACAAATTGGTTTTTGTAGGATTTGAACCGGGGTCCTTTTGTTATACAATTTTAAAATGACGAAAAAACTAAACTTTATGACACTTGTCGATAAAAGAAGATGGATAATGTAGTAATTTTGGTGATATCTTCTTTTCTTAATGTGTAATAGATTACTAAAAGGTTGTTTATTTGAGTATTAATAGAAAAATAATAGTATCATTTGAGAATATGTTTTGGTGTAATGATAAGGTTGGTATCTTGCTAATAAATCGTTAATATATTTGCAAACGTGATCTATATAGTACAGAAGAAAATAATGATTTTTTCACTTTAAAACTACAAGATTACAGTATATATATAAATAGATAAATAGAACATTGAGACTTGCATGTCTACAAACGCTAATAGTTTTTGCATTCGTATGTAGATGGGTTACCATGGTCGCGCCACTGTGCTATGGAGCATGTTGATGCAAGTGAGATTACAGTGCACCACTGCTAATGCCATCGCACGTTACGCGCGTAGCGGTCAACTAGACCATGCTCGCAGGGTGTTTGACGAAACGCCTCTCGCTCTCAGAACCATCTCTTCGTGGAACGCAATGGTCGCTGCGTACTTCGAAGCCCGCCAACCGCGCGAGGCTCTCTTCTTGTTTGAGAGAATGCCCCACAGAAATACCGTATCTTGGAACGGTCTCATCTCAGGCCACATCAAGAACGGAATGTTGCTTGAGGCGCGCGGGGTATTTGATGCAATGCCCGATCGCAATGTTGTTTCGTGGACTTCTATGGTCCGTGGCTACGTGCGAAACGGCGATGTTGCTGAAGCGGAACGGCTCTTTTGGCAGATGCCCGACAAGAACGTGGTGTCGTGGACCGTTATGCTTGGCGGGTTGCTGCAAGATGCTCGCATTGAGGATGCGCGCAGGCTGTTTGATATGATGCCTGAAAAGGATGTGGTAGCGGTTACCAACATGATTGGAGGGTACTGTGAGGAGGGTCGTTTGGACGAGGCTCGCGCGCTGTTTGATCAAATGCCGAAGAGGAATGTGGTTACTTGGACAACTATGGTTTCTGGGTATGCAAGGAATGGGAGAGTGGATGTTGCGAGGAAGCTTTTTGAAGTAATGCCGGAGAGGAATGAGGTGTCTTGGACGGCTATGCTTATGGGTTATACTCATAGTGGGAGGATGGGAGAGGCTTCTAAGCTTTTTGACATGATGCCGGTGAAACCGGTTGTTGCTTGCAATGAGATGATCATGGGGTTTGGGCTTGCTGGGGAGGTGGATAAGGCGAGGCGTGTGTTTGAGGAAATGAAGGATAGGGATGATGGAACTTGGAGTGCCTTGATTAAGGTGTATGAGAGGAAAGGGTACGAGTTGGAAGCGTTGGGTTTGTTTCGGAGGATGCAGAGAGAAGGGGTTGCGCTGAATTTCCCTTCATTAATTAGTGTTCTTTCTGTGTGTGCCAGCCTGGCCAGTCTTGACCATGGGAGGCAGGTGCATGGCCAATTGGTGAGATCTGAATTTGATCAGGATTTATTCGTTGCCTCGGTCTTAATTACAATGTACATTAAGTGTGGCGATCTTGTGAGAGCAAAACGTGTTTTTGACAGGTTTCCTTTGAAGGATGTTGTTATGTGGAACTCTATGGTCACGGGTTATTCCCAGCATGGATTGGGGGAAGAAGCTTTGAATGTTTTTTATGACATGGGCTCCTCTGGAGTTCCACCAGATGATGTTACCTTTATCGGGGTTCTTTCAGCATGTAGCTACAGTGGCAAGGTGAAAGAAGGGCTTGAATTGTTTGAATCAATGAAATGCAAATATCAAGTGGAACCGGGAGTTGAACACTATGCTTGCCTGGTTGATTTGCTAGGCCGAGCAGGCCAAGTTAATGATGCAATGAAACTAGTAGAAAAGATGCCAATGGAACCTGATGCAATTGTTTGGGGTGCATTGTTGGGAGCATGCAGAACTCATATGAATCTGGATTTGGCTGAAGTTGCCGTTGATAAACTTGCACAGCTAGAACCTAAAAATGCTGGACCTATCGTCTTGCTTTCACATATGTATGCGTCTAGAGGAAGATGGAAAGATGTTGAAGTACTTAGGAAGAAAATAAAATCTAGGAGTGTTATCAAATTGCCTGGTTGTAGTTGGATTGAGATCGAGAAAAAGGTACATATGTTCACTGGGGGAGACAGCAAGGGCCACCCTGAGCAACCTATTATCATGAAAATGTTGGAGAAGTTAGGTGGATTGTTGAGGGAAGCTGGGTACTGTCCTGATGGTAGCTTTGTCCTTCACGATGTGGATGAGGAAGAGAAGACACATAGCTTGGGTTATCATAGTGAAAAGCTAGCTGTAGCATATGGACTCCTAAAAGTGCCTAAAGGAATGCCAATTAGAGTTATGAAAAATTTGCGGGTTTGTGGTGATTGCCATTCTGCAATTAAATTAATTGCAAAAGTTTCTGGAAGGGAGATCATTTTGAGGGATGCTAATAGATTTCATCATTTCAAGGATGGTTACTGTTCTTGTAAGGACTATTGGTGATTCCTTGAAGCTCATATCTGAAGTTATTGGAGTAGAGGGTGGCTTGGCCCGAGTTTGATGGACTTGTATACCATGTGCTTTGGTGATCAGTATTTTACAATCAAATGGAAGCTCCTCAGTACAAATTGCTAGTGTGACATAAGTGAGTATTATTGGAACCTTCTATTGACAGCTTTATACTGTTTTCCGACTCAAGCTTATGTGAGGATAGATTGAATGAAACATTCACTTTAGAAGAATTGGCACTTCAACGATACCAATTGCTGTCAATTTTAGTGTCTCAACTAAAGCAGTCCAAGGAGGTTATGGTATGCTTTTAAACTGTTATGGATATGATCTGACTCATACTCCATAGGCCATAACTAGAGTTTTGTTTCAGGAGCTTTTGATGGGGATGCAACCTATATCACAATGCAAGAACATTAAGTGCAAGGTAATCATTTAGTAGTACCGAAAACCACTTGATACTCTATTTTATACCTCTTTACCCATATTAGATTTTAAAGAATAATTCTAGTCGCTATAGATAAAAAATGTTAATTTCCTTACTGAAATAGAATATTTTCTCCTGTCTTCCCTCTAAAAAGCAATTCTTGAAGCTATGTAAAACTACCATGTCCTGTTTGTTTAGGTACAAAGTTGTGCTTCAAGAGTTAACTGATGATTTATCAGATTAGATTTGATTTGGTTTTATTTTATTTTTTGACAGAGATCTGATTAGAAAACTCTATCTACTACACAAATGGAAGGAGGGAAATCAATTCTCCTCCTATGAAGGATAACTGGATCATTTTGTAACCGTTGACGTATCTTTCTTGACATCTCTCTTCATTGATGCTAGGGAGCTCCATCCACTTCCTCCTGCATACTAACGAATCACCGCTAATCGAATGAAACAAACGCGTTCATCATCACTGCTTCTTCCTTCTTCATGTACAGTATATGCTTGGAAACAGAGGCTAACATTATCTTTAATTGGGTATGAAATATTAATATCCTAAACATTTCCTTCATTTACGTATGAAAAATAAATATCCTAAACATTACCTTCAATTGCATACGAAATATTAATAGGTGATAATAATGAATTAAAAAAAGTTTAATTTACAAAAATAAATCAAATTACATAATAAAAATAACTAGTTTTTATATTCCTGAGTAGCAGGAAATAATAAGATAGAGAAAGAAATTGTCTTGTTTTGCTACTGGAATCTAATAATTGGCCCAAATATAAGTGAAAGATGCAAGTGTATGTGTATGTCTACTCCCACGTTTTAGTTTTACGCACTAACACATTCTTTTAATGCAATTGTTCTATTCTGTCAAGGTGTTATCTTCTAAGATAGGTAGCTTTTATTTAATTATAATTAGTGGCACAAATTTGACTAATTGAATCTAATTTATTAAGGTACGGTGCTAACAAACTTTTAGTTTTCATGTATTTTTTCAAACTGTTGTATATTACAATGTTGGCACAGCCACAAAAATTGTCACTGACCACCACTATATCATCTTGCATTTTCAAGCATTTTCAATGATAGTATTAATATTTATTATTATTATTATTATGCTCACCACATATGCACTTGCTTAAACTAATGTTAATGAAATAGATTTATTTTTTTAAAATAAGTTTATTTCAAAACTCAAAATTAGAACAAAAAAGATTAAATTTAAAATTTGCTCTTTCTTTTTCTTTTTCTTTTTTTTTTTGAATTAGACCTACAACTAAAAATGATTGCATACAAATATAACTTAAATAGATGAAATGTGATCTCTGACTGTATTCTACTAAATTTATAGATTTTACACAAAATCAACTTAAGCTGAACCAGTTTATTTACCAATTACTTATGATTTTTTTTTTTGTAAATTTGATAAATTTTATTCTATTAATAAATACACTTTAAATATAATTCTGAATTTATAGGTTTTATTAAATTTTTTATGTTACATTCATGTACCTTTTTATTTGATTTAGGATTTTCTTTTCATGTTTTAATATAGATATATACGGGGATGTTCAAATGAAAATAATTCTTAAAAATTTATATATATATATATATATATATATATATATATATATATATATATATAATAGTTAGATTATGATTGACAACAATAAATTACTGAGATTAAAACTCAATTAAAATTAAATCATGTTTTTCACTTTTCTCTATCATAATTACGAATATTTTCATATTTATATTTAAACTATAAAAGATATAGTTTTTTTTATTTGTAGAATCAATCATGTTAGAGTCTTACTTTATTTTTTTACAAAATTATATTTCTATTTGTGTAATCAAATGAAGGGGAAAAAAAAGAAAAGTGAAAAAAGAAATGGTTGTTGGAATCGAAGAAAAAAAAGTAATGAAAAGTGAAAAGAAATAAATGAAAATATGGTAGTTAATTTAATTGATATAATAGAATAATTTATTTCTTGTATTAAAAGATAATTTATAAAATAAAGTTTTAAAAATAATTCAATATAAATATAATTTCTAAAAATATAAATTCATGACAAAATAAATTTTAAATGAAAATAAAAAATTAATATAAATTTTAATAAAAAAAAATTATATTTTGGTTATTATTTTTCCAGATCTGATGTTTGATCTCTCTGCTCTTCCATGCTTTATGTACTAAACAACAAATATCTTCATTTCGGTCATTGAAGTTATTAACGAAACAGAAGATTTGGTCATTTACAGTTATCTACAATTAATGGAACGTTTACTTGTAATTTACTCAAACTTTTAAAAATTATTTAATTAACTCTTTAAATTAAAAATTTACTTTTTATTTCTAATTAATTTAAAAATGCTCATTATCTTAAAACACATGTTAATTTAGTACTTATAAAAGTTAATAAATTAAATAATTTGATTTATTATTTTATTAGGCATCTGTGTTCGTTTTTTTAATTTTTAATAAATTTAAGTTAAGATTAATAATAAATGTATAATTAATTTTAAAATAATTATTAAATATAAAATTAAAAAAGTAAGATATGTAAAAAATAATTTAAATAATAATTTAAAATAAAAGAAGTTGTTAGGATAATAGTGAAAAATAAATTATTTATAAAAAAATTAAAGATAAAATTGAAATAATGAAATGTGAAAAAAAATAAATATAGATATATATTATTTAATTATTTTTATTACAAATGTATTATTTAAATGTTAAAAGACCATTTATTATGTATTAGAAATTAAAATCTGTTGTTAAACTTCGTTATTAATAACATACATTATTATCAATAACACACGTAACATTTTTAAATTTATATAGAAAAAGAATTAAATAATAATGATAAAAAAATTTAAACCAAAAAGTTTAATTCAGTTTTATTTTCTTACCATTTTTATAATTATTTTTAAAATCAATTTATTACATTTTAAAATTAAAAAGTGTTTTAACCATTTTATGAATTTCATATACTCAATTAAAGTATTATAAAATAAGAAACATAAATAAATCTTTTTATTAATTTAAAATGTTGTTAAACGATTCAGAAAACCATTTCTTGTTAAATCTTTATTCAAATATTTAAAAGAAAAAAATATCACCGTCCGTCACGTTAATCATCAATGAAATAAACCATATTATTTCCCCAAATTATGATTTGTTTTGAGTTTTGAAACCACTGATTTCCCCTTTTACCATAGCAACATACTGTGGATGCCAAATCAGTTCAAACTTCATAGTTTGAGTGACATCAGCATTGATATCTGCGTGCCCAAAGTCGCTGGTTTTGTGCCCCAAATCCCCTTTTCATACTCTGTCAATTTTCAATCAATAATCGAATTAGGGTTTTCAAAAAGTCTTCCCTTTTTTCTTTGTATGTGCCTCTTTGATTCCCCTTAGGAGCAATCACCCTAGCAGGTATGTTCCCTTTAACTATTCAATTCCAATTTCATTCTTTTTTTCTTCAAAGATAGCAATGCCTTTTTATGTCTCGTGAATTTTGGGTTTTAATTGGGTTTTGTTGTTTTGATATCAACAGGTAGATTGTTCACGAGGGGTGTTAAACGCATACCGAATTCTGACTTCTTGTATTTGGGTGTCTTTTCAAATTACATTCTTTTTGGAATTTGATATCAATTGTATTTTCTGAATTGAGCTGATACACTAGAAGGTCATGGGGTTGTAGTTGTAGCCTCTAAGGATTTTGATTTGGGGCTTCTGGCTTAAAGAAAGTACTCTTTTAGATACTGGATATTTTTGCACATGGCTCCAAATCTGAGGCTAAGATTATGCTTTCCCTTGTTGTTTTTGTTGCTGAGTTTTCTCTTGAATTCAAATGGCGAATTGGATCATCAAGTTTCACATAAGGTCATAGCTGCTCCTCGTAAAGATGTAGGAACTAATGTAATTGATGGCACTGGTGTGGAGAATGCTTTTAATTTTGAGAATGACAATAGTGCGGTGGGTAGTAGGAAAGGTGCAGGTAATAAGGTTTCAGTATCAACTGTTGCGTTGTTTACCCTGGCGATGGCTGCTGCCACTGGTTTAGGTGCTGTGCCCTTCTTCTTTGTGGAGCTTGATCCGCAGTGGGCTGGATTATGCAATGGAATGGCAGCAGGTGTCATGTTGGCTGCGAGCTTTGATCTAATACAGGAAGGGCAAGAGTATGGTGCTGGAAATTGGGTTGTCACTGGGATTCTAGCTGGTGGAATCTTTATTTGGCTATGTAAGAAGGTGATGATAGTTCTCCCTGTATCCGTTACACTGCTTTTTTCTGTATGTTTTAAAAGAAGTTGCGTGATGATACAGTTTTTCTCCAGCCTTGTTTCTATGCATTATAATGTCTTATTCCTTTATGTTGCTTTGCTTGAGTCGTACATTGTTGACTGGGTAAGCTTCAGATCCACAACTAATTAAGATAAAAATAAGAGTTGACTTTGGGACTTCTTATCTTATTCACATCACTTGTACAAGTCAGCTTTATTGATTTTTCAGTGAACATTCTTCCTAATCCTTTACTTCAAAAATGTTAGCAGAGATGATGAATTGATCATTTAATAAAAGTGTTATGTGTAGTGCTTCTCTTCTTTATTCTGTCCACCCGGGATGCATTTTTGTTGTATGATTCTTAAATTTAGTCTACAAATGTTTCTTAGTTTTTAACTTCCTCACTTGTGTCTTACTTAATCTCTTGGGTTTTGGTTTCAGTTTCTTGAGCAATATGGGGAAGTAAGTATGTTGGATTTAAAAGGTGCTGACGCTGCCAAAGTTGTTCTTGTTATTGGAATAATGACTCTCCATTCTTTTGGGGAGGGATCTGGGGTTGGAGTCTCATTTGCTGGCTCAAAGGGTTTTACTCAAGGCCTGTTGGTAACTTTGGCTATTGCAGTACACAACATTCCAGAAGGATTAGCTGTGAGCATGGTGCTTGCATCAAGGGGTGTCTCTCCACAGAATGCTATGTTATGGAGCATAATTACATCTTTACCCCAGGTAGTTCTTAATTTGATTTTTAATTATCTTAAATTGTCCGAGAAGAAATAAATTATTATGACTTTAGTTAGCATATCACTTTGAAAACTTTTATATTTGTTACATTATATAATTTTGCAATCCCTTCTGCTCATTGTTGTAAACCCCATGCTCACATTATTCATTGAAGTTGTGATTGGATGGGTCTTGGTCGCTCAACTCCGTTTTGATACGCATTTAGTCTGATTCAAGTGATGTGTAATATGTTGCATTGCATGATTAGGCCAGAACAGTTAGTGGTGCTTTCCACCACTGATTGGTTATGTCATTCAAATTAAGAGGACTACACCATCTTTGTACTATCACATAAACAATAAATTATTGTTATACGTAATTAAATCACATCCCTTGTGACATTGCTTTTGCCATGGTGGGCATCTAATGAGGCTTCGTATTACTTTTAGTCCTTGTGAACATTAAATGGTTTAATATACCTGATATAGATAGATTTCTTTATTAGTGGATGAAATACTGTTTTCTTTTGGGCCTTAGGCTAGTGTAGACTAATTAAGTCTGTGTTGCATACTAGCTAGGCACTTCTACTTGTGGCATCCTAGTATGTTCTAATTGATGAACTCAGCTACAGAAAAGTTAGCATATTGAACAATAACGATTCTTTAGACCACTATAGATTTAAGGTTGCAATTGCTGTCTTTAACCTTATCATCGTAACACCTTATTCTTTATGTTAATGCAGCCCATTGTAGCGGTTCCTTCATTTATTTGCGCTGATGCATTCAGTAAGTTTCTTCCTTTTTGTACGGGATTTGCTGCTGGATGTATGATTTGGATGGTTATTGCGGAAGTGCTTCCTGATGCTTTCAAGGTTATTTCCCAATTATGCCAAAGATACTATGACATTTTCTTCTCCTGCAGCATTCTGAAGACTAATTGTTTTGCTTTCAATGGCTACTTATTTCAATTTTTTGGCTTTTTTTATTATGGCAACTCCCAAAACTTAAGCTATTAGGCGAAGGCTGATGAATGGTTTTTAATCTCTAACAATCCCTAATGTTCAAGCCACCTTAGCTTGTGGGGGAGGAAGGACTTGAGTGAAAAGTTGTTCAGCATAACACACAATCTTAATGATATAATTTATTAGCCAAGGATATATGATTGCTCCAAAACACTAATTCCTATGATTATTTAAAGCATGTTTAATACCCAAACTGCATGCAATAATTATTCTTACATTCTCCACATGCTGAATTTCATTAACCTTTAGGCTATAAGCTTGTTACAATAAACCCTTCAAAAGGAAAAAAAGAACCAGAGATATAATGTCTCCACTAAACGTAGTTGTTGAGGCAACATGGGGAAGGATTAGACAAAATAAATGACCATTAAACACTTTGTTCGAGTCTATAAAAGCTAGCACTAGAAATTGGTCGGGCAAAAGGCTTCGGTCCAAATAAAGGAAGAGAACACCATATATAAATACTAAAATAAGAGTCTTTAATTTTTTTTAATTATGTTTTTTCTTATGAGAAAAATTGTGTTTATATATATAACATTTTTTTCTCCTCCTTTTCGATTATAGGAAGCCTCAGCTTCACAGGTTGCATCAGCTGCAACCCTTTCTGTAGCATTTATGGAAGCTCTCAGCACCTTCTTTCAGAATTTCAGTCATGACTACAAGTGAGTTTATATTAGATTTCCTTTTAGTTATCATGTATATTTCATTAGTTGGGTTTGTTGCAAGGGTGAAAATGAAATAGTATAAACATCCATGATCTGTTGCTAAATTGCAAAATGTAGAAATATGCAGAATGTTACCCTTGTTTATCATTCTGTTACAGTTTTCTTTTCCCTAAATTTTGATTTCTTTGTTACAGCGCTGAGGATGCTTCTGGCTTTTTTGTTTCATTACTTTTTGGACTTGGCCCTTTACTTGGAGGAATCATTCTTGTTGTATTTGCTCTTGCATTGCGTCTTCAGCATGCTCTCCTCATGGGCACAGCATGTGGTATTGCTTTTGTTCTTGGTGCTTGGCGGCCAATACAACTTATTTTGTCTTCAAAATTGGGATTTATTCCCATTTTGTTACTCCTGGCAATGGGTGCTGCTTTCATCCAGGTTTCTACATCTGGTGTATTGAAGATGGCAACTTCCAAAAAGGCCTCAGTCAATGACTTGCCTACACTCACTGGTTTCCCACTCAGTGTTCACACCCTTCAATCATTCATATCATGCGGTGCAGTAGCCTTTCATGCCTTAGCTGAAGGACTTGCATTGGGAGTGGCTGCACCAAAAGCATATGGACTCGGCCGTCACATGGTCCTTCCGGTCTCTCTACACGGCCTTCCTCGAGGTGCAGCTGTGGCCAGCTGCATATTTGGAGTCACTGATAGCTGGCATGGTTCCCTTGCAACAGCTGCCATAATTGGATTCATGGGTCCAATATCAGCAATAGCAGCTATTCTTACTGGCATTGACTACAGTGGCCTTGATCACATAATGGTCATTGCCTGTGGTGGATTAATCCCTAGCTTTGGAAAAGTAGTAAAGAGAGCTCTAAGTTTGGATAAGAGGAAGAGCACCTGTGGCCTCATTATGGGTATTGGATTTGCAACTTTATGTCTAACATTCACTAGGTTGGTTTGCTTACATACACCTTACTGCAATTCTGCACCAGAGGCTGTCAGATAAAGAGTCTTGTGCTGCCTTTCCTGCATCATCTATTGGTACTGTTCTTCTAACAGCTATATACATTTCTGAAATTCATATCCCAAAACATGGTTGCTCTAATTTGAAGAGACCCTTGATAAAGAAACTAGAAAGAGTGATTTCAAATTTGGAAATTCCCTATGAGGGAAAGGCAAGGCAGATTTACCAGTGACCAATGTTTTCACATAGAACATATCCGTGTCATGTTATAGTGTTTACTTGTATAGGCAATTTTTATACATGTTTTTCCATATTTGCCAAACAATGTAAAACTATTGAGAACTGAAACAGATGTTATTTATTTTAAATTTCGACTGGTTATGTACAAAATATAAACTATACTTTACCATGGTATTGACTTTTTTAGTTCTTTAACAATTAGGAACATTTACCACTGCTGTACTCTTTTTTTTTTTATGTATTTAGGACACAAATAAGAGACTTACAATAACATAAAAATTTTTCTCGATCTAAATTTCCTTAACTAGTTGTTGAGTTTTGAAAACGGTATGTGATAATGTTTGAGGTATTTTGAGGTTCAAACCAACTCAATTGCTTTGATTCTTAATTTGTTTAATAGTTAATTATATCAACATTTATTAATCTCCTAAGAAAATACGTATTATGATAATGTAATAAAAAGGTCAAACATAAATTAAAATCAGGATATTTCATCTTAAATAAAGTAAAAATAATTCAAATTTGCTTACCTCTGAAAACAAGAAAATATGATTTTTTTTTTACTTATAAATTTAATGCATTTTATTTCTTTTATTTTAGTCCAATTTAAACTTGCACCTAATATCATCAATAAATAATTTAATTAACTTAAATGTAAAAACAAAAGATAAACGCATATATAAAATTGGTAGACGACATTATAGATTTTTCAAAATAATCCTTTTTTTATAGAAAAAATCCTTAAATAGACCTATTGAAACATTATTTCTCTAAATAGATCTATTAGAAAATTATTTCTCCAAATCAATCTATTTGATTTTTTTTTTGTTTCTCTAAAATGAGAGAGGAAAAAATTAAAATTATGGAAAAATAATTTAAAATAATTAACTAAAAATTTTGAGTTTAAATTTTAATTATTTTAAGATCAAGTATAAAATAAAAACTAATTATAATCAATAATAAAAATAATTACAATAATATTTTTAACATAATTATTTATAAAAATGTTTTCATGATATTAACTTTATAATATATTAGGAATGAAAATTGTTATTAATATAATAAATTGTAGTAAAAAAATGAATGAAAAACAAAAGATAATTTTAAAATTTACATTATTATTATCATATTATCGATCATAAATATTTTTAATTATAATAATTTTATTTTTCAAAATAAATAAAAATTTTAATTTCAAATTATATTAAAAAATCTTAAATTACTTTTTATTTTATTCATTATCTTGAAGTAATTAAAATATATTCATAATATTTTTAATTAGTTATTTTCAGTTAACTTTCCGTAATTTTACTTTTAATTTAAAAAAAAAAAATTCTTCCCAATTTTAGAAAAAAAAAGTTAAATAGATCTATTTAGGAAAATAATGCTCCAATAGAACTGTTTAAAGAATTTTTCTTTAAAAAAAAATAATTTGAGAAGAAAAAATAAAATCCTCCTTTAGAGAATTTAATGCAACAAATACTAAACTTAGGTGATAGAATTTTTTTTTTCAACGTGAGAAAAAAAAATATTCAAGAGCGATATGATTTTTATAAAACAGAAAAGTATATAATAAAATGATAAACTATATAAAGGTTTTTAATAAAAGAAGTTCATTTTTGTAAAAAAGAAAAAAACACATTATTTCTTGAAGCCATGTTCTTTAAGTTCTTTATACATTTTCTTTTTGTTTCTGACTTCAATCTTTGTCTCATTAAAGATTAAAGGATTGATCTTCGCGATGACCTCTACATAATTAATCGATCAAATAATTGAACCATAGTAAGTTTTAGTTTTAATCCCTTTTAAGCATTTTAGCACTTGAGTCGCATATGGGTCTTAGAGCTATGCATGTGATTCAAATTTGCTCTTAGTGAATCTTTGTTACACTAATTCAAAGTTGTATGAGAAATTTTACATGTTGATGGTTAATATGTGCGAAATGAGATGTATGAACTCCAATGCAGGTTATATGTGAAATTTAGACAAGTTAAGGTTCCATGATATGTATTGTTGGATTTGAATGAGTGATGGAACTGTGAAATTGATGATGTTAATTGGAATGAATGGTTGTCAATTGTCATTATCAGAACGTATGTCACTTGTATGAAACATGAGATGCATTTTTGGTATCAATTACACACTCAAATTTCTTAATTTTGTTGTATGTGTTATACAAACTCGTTGGGTGAGCCCTATTCTTATTAGACGACTACCAAAATCAAGTTTGGCAGAGAGTCAGCGGAAGTATGCTTGTTGAGCGAGCAGACTCTGAACGCCAAACCCAAGTTTGGTAGAGTTAAGGAAAGGGATTTAGGCAAATTATTCTGAATTTGTTCAAGTGTTACACTCATTGGGCCAGGCATTCAGGTGTTGAACAAGAGAGCCTCCAAGGGGGTTGATCACTAAGCAACAAGGGTATGATTTTGTTGAGCAAGTCTGTATAACTCGGTGGTGTTAATTGAGGAAGAAATTGTAAGGAGGTCTATTATATGATAGAAGGGAAATTAAGAGGTATTACAAGACCAATAAGATTTTATTTAATGATTGAATGTGATAATTGAATTGTATGTTCATATCATTTCTAAGGAGAAAATATATGACATACAAGTCTAGTGTTATACATTTGTTAGGAACACTCATTAGAAGCTATCCTTATATTTTATTAGACTTTTAGACTCATGCAAAGGAAAGAGTCTAGGTAGCAAAAAGAAAAAGAGATTCCTATAGTTGGTCTTGGAGTCATAGACTTCGTTTCTTTTAGACTATAAGTGAACTCACTTTATCATGAGAAGGGAAGATCAAGTATTATTACTAAAATTATAACTGAGAATCTCATTTTACATGACAAAACAAATGTTGTAAAATTTAAGTTAATGTATGAATTTGAATAATCGAGTCTAAGATTATATTTTTATATCAATGGATGAGAATTGTTTTGTGATAAATGAATTAAATATTTGTTAGTTTGGTTGTCATATAATCTTTATATAATATTTATATATGTATATCTAAGTTATCATTAACTTATTGTGTTTTTTTTTTCGATGATCGCTAATGTAAAGAGTCTAGGTGTGGAGTTCTTTTGGAAGTGATCTACATAAACATATAAAATGGTGTAGTTAATTGGTCTTGATGTGTATTTTGAAAGGTTTAGTATTTTGAAAAACCTTGAGATGTGAAAAGACAATAACTACGCTATTTTTATATGCTTGTGTATATTTTCTTCTAACCACATGGCCAGTACTAGTAGTGCTTAATATTTAATTTGTAAGAATCCAAGAAGATAGAAATATACTAATTTTCTTATGTTATTAACTTTTTAAAACTATATTTCAATTAAAGAAAGTCGGATTTTCCATTCTTCGATTTTTCTTTTCAGGAAAAAATGTTCAAAAACCATTTGCCAAAAATATTGTTTTCTGGAAATGTTGTTTATTTATTAAAAGATAAACCAAAACAACATAATTTGGCAATTTCATGTTAAATAAATTGATGACCAAGTTAAAAACAAATTCTCTGAAAAGAACTGTCTAGAAAAACATGAACCCTTAATGCCAGAAGCTTTAATAAGACAATAATCCTAACAAAATAATCATCCAAACAATGCAACATCGTTATCACAATACTCTTAGTTTTATTAGCAAATGCCCCAAACTAGATCTATGGTGCTTTTACAAGGATGGATGCTCAAGAAAACGACAAGAAAAAAGCCTACTAATTGATCAGAGAAATTAAGAAAAAGAAATAAAAATCTACATGGCCTAAACAGTTTTATGTTTTTCAAAGAGAGGGGGGTCCCAAATTCCCAATACATGGCCAAGACTACTTTGGCATGTTATTCTTGTTGTTTCAGGTAACACTTTCAACAACATGCGAGAGCAGCAAATGCCCATAAACTGGTCTCAAAATCTTAATCGCAACTCTTATTTGGTGCTTGCCACAACTCTCATCACATACCTTACCACCCCTACATGCAATTTCATCAAACGAAAAACCTTACCTTCTCCAACTCCAACATCTCTCGAGTTAAGCTAAAAGACAAAGTGAGTTCTGTCATCACTTTGATGGTTCTGTCGACTGATTCTGCAACCTCTCTTCCCTCTCCGACTCCACCTTCTCTTTCTCAGAAATCAAACCAACCTCACTCTCCTTCTTCTCCCCAACACTCTGTGCCCCAGTTAACCTTGCCAACACCACAAAGGACATGCCCCCAAGAACATTGTTCACACACCTCAGAACCAACACTGAGGACTTGAATGCTAAAGGGTTAAGCACTCTCTCCAGCATGAACTCAACACCATTCAGAGTCTGATACCTCAGGTTGCTGCTAACCCCCATGTGGCCTGCCCAAGTGAGAGCATTCAAAATTGTTGGTGGGGGCTTGTTAGGAGTCTCAAATGTTGGATCCATCTTCTTCCTCATCTTGATCAACCCATTGGAAAGTGTGGTTCCAACTAGTCCAGCACCGAAACCAACAACAGCAAAAATGGTACCTTTGTACACCAAGGTTCCAAACCTCTCGAGAAGGGAAAAAGCACCGGGCTCAAACATGTGACTCTTGGGGCATGAGGCAAAGAGCGCAGGTACACTGGATGCTGATGATGTCAGGGTAGGTGCCAACAGATACATCAGAGTGAAATTCAGAATAGCCCCAACAACCAGAGTTGAAAAGACAAAGTCAAGTTCATTCAACCCAAAATTTGGCCTTGAAGCCATGTCACCTAAAACACAAGCACTCACACCCACCAGCTCCTCCATCAAAACCTTGAAGGGAAACTGTGGATCAGCAGCAACCCTTGATCTCCACCCGTTCAGAAAGAGACCCAAAATCCCAAAAGAAGAATCTTTGGAATCTCCGTCGTCACCTTTACCTCCACCACCACCACCTCCACCACGCCCGACCCCATCCCCGCCGTCCCCTCCGGCGAAAGAAGGTCTCAGCCTTTGTGGAAAATGAGGTAAATTGGTGAGATACAGAGGACGATTCTGTAGCTTAGGCGATGTAGATGGCAATGATGGAAAGGAAAGTGCTTGTTGTTGACCTGAGAGTGGAGACAAACACAACATACCCATGGCAGCCATTTGATCTGTGAAAGATGAAAAATCAAAGAAAGAAAAAAGTTTGGGAGATCAAATGAACGAATTTGGCGTCATTTATTCATGATCATTCATAAGCATCAACAGGGGAATATACATAAAAAAGAAAACGAAGTTCTAAAAGAAAGATCGGATTTTTCAGAGCGGGTTGGGATCATGCAAGTAGCTCTTACCTGGATCTGGAAGGTGGTTTGGTGAGAGAATAAATGATGGCTGCTGGCGAGACTGAGAAGAACAAAGCTTAAACCTTCAGCAGAAAAAAACCCTTTTTAATTACGTGATTGTCGAAGAAACTATAAGCAAAAGACAGCACACCACATTAGGGTAATTTTTTTTTTAATGGAATTTGGAGTGAAACAGGGTTTGTGAAGTGGGAAAATCACTTTTATACTGTGGTTTGGGGAGAAACAAAAATTAGTAATACAGTGCATCTTTTAAGGAAATAGAATATATATATATATATATATATATATATATATATAACTTGGAAGAGTGAAATAAAGGGTAAATAAATACTGGATAGTATTTACATTGTTATTTATTCTGCTGTAAACTTGTTCTTTTAAATTTATTTAATTTTATGATAGATGTTTTAAAAATTGTATTAATGACTACTTTTGGGTAATTATTAATAGAAAAAAGTATACTCGTGAGTAAAGTGCAATAAAATTATAAAAGAATGATTTTTTAACCTTCATAATACTTTATATTTGAACAATAGTGTATTTAAATTATTTGTATACATGTATACTAATACTATGGCTAAAAAAATATACTTAAATTAGGATTAAAATATAGGAATATGAATAAAGTAAAATTTGTTTAAACAAAATATATTGGGATTTGAGGTGATAACAATATAATTAATTATATTTTATTTTTCAGTAACTATAAACTTAAACGTTTAATATATTATTTTATGTTCTACTGAATTATTTAAACTTTATTTTTTTATCAAACTTATGATTTTAAAATTTTTAGAATTATTTCGAATAGACAGGAGATACTGTGAGAGAAATTATTTTCTTTTGAAAGAATTTCCATCAGTTCATTATAAATATCTAAAATAGTATCTAAATATTGTTTTTTTGTTCTTCAATTTGCAAAACAAAAAGAATATCCAAGACCTAATTATCAGAACGGTATCTATTAAAACTGTTAAATTTTCAAGTATTTCCATTATATTGCATTTGAATATGGTAATTAGGGATGACAACGGGGGCGGGGCGGGGACGGGTTTCGCTATCCCATACCCATCCCCGCATAAAAAATTCATCCCCATCTCCATACCCAAACCCAATGGGTATCAAACTTTTTTCCCATCCCCATCCCCACCGGGTAATGGGTATAATCTCGTACCCATACCCATACCCGTGTTCTAACTACTTCAATATTAATTTTTATAAAAGAAAAAAAATTACGGTAAAGAAAACATAATATTATGAAATATT